>ERZ779852.174-NODE-174-length-70367-cov-7.690337_pt1 | contig 70367 bp, 56 predicted proteins | sample MGYA00511559_ERZ779852 | MGnify/ENA primary metagenome ERZ779852 (study PRJEB29588, sample SAMEA2157977) | human gut metagenome | biome: human gut; feature: human-associated habitat; material: faeces | place: Denmark | collected 2008/2010 ...
TTCATAAATTCTCTCTTAAAGTTTAACTTTACATTAATTGTTTCTTTACTCTAACGAAGTGCAAATTTATTAAGAATTATGAAATGTGCAACTGTTTTAATAAGAAAAGCTTCAAAATCTGTCAAAATGCTATTTATTACTGTGAATATATGTTTAGTAGCATAGTTTTCAGGCATCGGACGTTCTATTTTTAGTCGATTTCCTTTCAATATGAAGTTCGATTTAAAAGCAAATATCTAAATAAACAGCGCTGTTTTATGTAAAATAGTTAAAAACGAGGGGCGATTTTATTGCAAAAAACAATATTGAAGAACATATTTCCTATAAATAGAAAGCAAAAATGGCAGGTTAGGCGACAAGTTAATTTCTGTCTGAAGGAATAAAACAGGCTCAAATTACACTTATTTCCTACCTTTATTACCGGCCACAATGACAATCAACTGATAAAAGATAGAAAATGGATAAAATAGTTTACAACTTAGTCTACAACAGGAAAGGAAGCCTCAATAAGAAAGGAACTGCATTGGTTCAAATAGAGGCTTATCAAGGCAAAAGGAAGAAATATTTCTCTACCAAAGTCTACTTAAAACCCGAACAATGGGACAATAAAAAGCTGATCGTGAAAAATCATCCTAACAGTGAAGCGCTCAACTGGTGGTTGCATGAGTGTGTTGCCCATATCGAAAAGGTGGAGTTGGAACTTTGGCAACAAGGAAGACAGATTTCGTTGGAACTAATTAAAGAGGTACTGCGGAAAAAGGAAGACCTCCAGTCATTCATCGCTTTTTATCAGGACGAGGTTCAAAGAGCCGCTCTGAAAGAAAGCTCTAGGAAGAATCATCTTACAACACTAAAACTGCTGGCTGCTTTCAGACCTGATATCCCTTTCTCGGAACTGACCTTTGAATTCTTATGCTCATTCGAACACCATTTACGCCAGAAAGGTTATCATGTCAACACGATAGCAAAACACATGAAACACTTGAAACGCTACATCAATGCCGCCATCAACAAAGATTATATGGACGAACGACTCTATGCATTCAGAAAGTACAAGATAAAAACGGTAGAGCACAAACATACCCACCTGACACCCGAAGAGCTGGATCGGTTGGAACAACTAAAAAAGGTGAAAGGCTTGCAACGCTACCGAAAGACATTGGACGCATTTCTGTTTTGCTGCTATGCCGGACTGCGCTATTCCGACTTCATCCGCCTGAGGCCCAGCAATTTGGTTCGTGTTCGTGACGAAATCTGGTTGGCGTACAAATCCGAGAAAACGGGTGTAGAGGTGCATTTGCCTCTGTATTTGCTGTTCGAGGGCAAGGCACTGACCATTCTAAAGGAGCATCAGGATGATTTGGCCAACTTCTTCCAGCTAAAAGACAATTCGAACGTCAACAAGGTCCTAAGGAATATAGCCAGACAGGCAGGCCTTACAAAGAATATTTCATTCCACACAGCCCGACACACCAACGCTACCTTATTAATATATAGTGGCGTCAACATCACAACCGTACAAAAGCTACTGGGGCACAAGAGTGTAAAAACAACGCAAATCTATGCCAGCATCATGGATCAAACCATCATTCATGATTTGGAGCGACATCGAGAACAACCCGTTTCGGCAAGCGGAAAACGAAAGAGGCACTTTAGAGAGCCAAAGTAGATGTTTAGAAAGCTAAAGTCGGTGTTTACGATAGCCAAACAGGGCTTTGAAACGGATAATGTAAAGCTATGTTTTCCTTCAAAGAAAGCATTGTTTTCCTTTTAAGAAAACAATGTTTCACGCCTTCACATTCATCCGTATACGTATTGATTTTCAGTTGTATAGATTGAAATCAACGAGAAAGACGATCTTTCACCTAAAAAAGAAGTTTCAACGTAATCCACTTATAGACAATCGGATACGTTGAAACTTCACATAAATACATTCTATAAACCCTATTTTATCGGATAACTACCGGCACAAAAGGCTGTTGTTTCACGTCGTCGAGTGGAACAGCCCGATAGCTCACACGTGTGAAATCAATTTCAGAAAGATCAATCCGACGAATGGCACTGTTGTACATCGTGCGATAATAGATAACTCGGTTTGTGATGTCTGTAACCGTAGTCCATTGTGTGGCACTGGGAATGTCGACAGGTATTTTGCCATCGGCAAACTCCACGCCAATGGGGATATCGAAATTATTCAGTATCTGGAACCCCTGACGTACAGCATCTTCCGCTTTGGCCTGCAATGGCGCTGTTGTTTGATAAAAAGCGGCACGAACGAAACGAGACGGAGGTGTGACATCGCCTGGAATCCCTAAGGAGCCACTTCCGGCACCGAAAGAAGCAATCTGCACATCACCCATTTTTCGGGCTTCAGCCGTACCTGCGTAGAGGTTAACATAGTTGTTCAGGTTCGTCATCTGCCATTCAAAGCCGGGTGAATTGGTCAGTACTCCCAGTCGGTTCTCGTAGAAACAAGGTTTTCCACCTACGATTTCCAGCACAATCTGCCGACCCGATTTATCAGCAAACCTCCAATGTACGGTAGAAGCCCGCGGATCTATTGCAATAATATGCGCTTTGCTTACAGCTTCCTTCACCTGCTCTATCGTAGCACAGCAACCCAGAATCCACGAAATGAGCTGCAAATCGGTAACACTCTGTTCCTTCACTTCTTCATTATAAGCTTCATACTGCCCGTAACCAGGGAAATAGAAGAGTCCGGCAGACAGTCCGACCTCATTCAGCCCTTCGACTACAAATTCTTTTTGCTCTACGGAAAGGCCTACATAACCATATTGGGCCACCATTTTCATTCCATTCTGTGCGTATCCAGGCACGTATGAATGTTGTACGTATCCCCGCGGAACCACCACATATTGGCTGTTCAGTTCACTTCCACCCCATTCGATGGTGCGAGCTACTATGCGCGCACTGTCCTTAGCGGTTAGCGTGATGCCTGTGCAAGCATCGGCCTTTTGCTGTGTCAGTAGTACCATGGCTACAGCCATGCATGTAATAAAAATCTTTTTCATTGTCATCAGGTTTTGTATAAGTAACAAATTTAAAACGAATATGTTTACGTTGTATCACTATAAGCAAGAAATCTGCCTAAAAACAGGTCTTCCTCTGTTAAAGATCTCCCGCCATACTATAAAATACGGTAGCAAACAGGTACCCCATTTTTTTTTTACTCACCTTCAGATACCCGTCTGAAGTAGGAACATATCTGCTACGCCATCCAAGTAGTGCATAGCTACCATATTCAGAAGTCAGGAGAGGCTAGTTGGAGTTCCGCGAAAACTTTGGTAGTATCCTACATTGGACTACAGACGCAAACGGTTACGATAAAGCCCAATCTGCGCATTACCATGAAATCGGATTCAGAAGTCTTAGATGAAGTTATGGTTGTCGCATATGGTACAGCAAAAAAATCTTCATTTACAGGTTCTGCGTCTACTATTGACAACAAAAAGCTGGAATCTCGACCTATTACCAATGTTACTAAAGGTCTGGAAGGTCAGGCAACTGGCGTGTTGACTACTTCTGGTTCAGGACAGCCTGGTGAGTCTGCTTCTATCGTTATCCGTGGTTATGGTTCTATCAATGCCAGCAGCTCTCCTCTGTATGTAGTAGATGGCATTCCTTATAACGGTACACTTTCTTCTATCAATCCTGCTGATATCGAATCAATGACTATCTTGAAGGATGCTTCGGCTGGTGCATTGTATGGTGCTCGTGGTGCTAACGGTGTTGTGATGATTACTACCAAGCAGGGTAAAGAAGGCAAAACTAATGTGACTTGGCGTTCTACTGTAGGTTGGTCTTCACGCGCTCTTGATGAGTATGACATGGTTGACCAGAAAGAGTTTGTTCAGTTGACTTATGAAGCTTTGCGTAATGGGTATATTTTCCAAAATGGTTATTCTTGGGCTGATGGTGAGGCTGCCGCACGTGCTTCTTTGAGCAATACGCTGGGTGGCGAGCTTTATAATCCGTTCAAGAACTATACTTGGGATGAGATTATCAATCCTGAAACCGGTATGGTACAGGCTGACGCCGTTTCTGCATGGAACGAGAACTGGATGGATGCTTTGCAGAAAGACAACGCTTTCCGTCACGAACATCAGCTGTCGTTGAGCGGTGGTACTGAAAAGACCAAGTATATGTTCTCACTGGGTTATGTAAACGAGGATGGAATCTTGGTAACAACCGGTTTCCAACGTTACAATGCCCGTGCTAATATAACCTCTACTGTAACTGACTGGTTCAAGGCTAACTTGAATACTGCTTTGACTCACTCTATGATGAACTTCAGCAACTACAGCGGTGCTTCTACTTCTAACGTATGGTATTCTGCACAGTTCATATCTCCGTTGTTCCCGATGTATGTTAAGGATATGGACGGTAACAATGTGCTGGGTGAGAACGGTCAGCCGCAGCTTGACTATGGTGAAGGCGGTCGTCCGGGTAGTTATGTTGACTATAACCCGCTGGGTGGTCTGGTTGACGACAAGGCCGACGTGAAGAATGACGTTGCCAGCTTGCGTACCGGTATGACATTTGGTTCTGACAATGATAACTTCGGCGTGTTCAAAGGCTTGAAACTGAGTGTAAACTTTGGTATGGACTACCGTAACCTGTCTCAGATGTCATACATGAACATGTATCATGGTAATCAGGCGTCTGCCGGTGGTTTGCTGATGAAGTACAACACCCGCATGCAGAGCTACACTTTCAACCAGTTGCTGACTTGGAGCCGTTCATTCGGTTTGCACAACTTCGATGTATTGGCCGGTCACGAATTCTATGCTTATAAATATGAATACCTGTCAGCAGGTAAGACTAACCTGGTAGACGGTATTCTGGAACTCCGTCCGGGTACTACGCTGTACAACGCTGACTCTTATACTGACAACTACCGCATCGAGTCATGGTTGGGTCGTTTCAACTATAACTACGATGAGAAATACTACTTTGATGCTTCGTTCCGTACCGATGGCTCTTCTCGTTTCTATAAAGACAATCGTTGGGGGAAATTCTGGTCTGTAGGTGGTAACTGGCGTGTATCTAAGGAAGCTTTCATGGAAGACGTAGAATGGGTGAACAACCTGTCACTGAAAGTCAGCTACGGACAGCAGGGAAATGATGATCTAGGTACCTACTATGCATGGCAGAGTCTTTATGACCTGAGCTGGTCTAACTCGGCACAAATCGGTGGTATGGTTAGCACACTGGAGAACAAGAAGGTGACTTGGGAGAAGAACAACAACTTCAACGTGGGTTTCGAAGCAGCCTTGTTCGACAACCGCTTGAGCATCAATGCAGAATACTACAACAAGAAGACTACAGACATGTTACTGGAATACCCGATGGCTACTTCTACCGGTTTCAATGGTTACAATGCCAACGTGGGCGATATGCGCAACAGCGGTTTTGAATTCGAAATCAAGGGTACTCCTATCAAAACCAACGACTTTACTTGGAACATCACTTGGATGGGCTCTACTGTTAAGAACAAAGTACTGAAGCTGACAGCTGAAAGCCCTGAAATCATCAACGGTATCTATAGCATTAAGGAGGGTCAGGAAATCAATACCTTCTATATGGCTAAGTCTGCCGGTGTTGACCCCGCAACAGGTGCTCAGCTCTACTGGGTATATGACAAGGACGAAAACGGTAATATCATCAACGAGCGTATCAGTAGTGACTACAGTAAGGCTGCTAACAGCAAATATTACCTGGGCAGCCGTATCCCGACTCTCTATGGTAGCTTGGCTACAGACTTCTCTTGGAAGGGCTTTGACCTGAATATCCTGACTACTTACTCTATCGGTGGTAAGATTTACGATAGCCTGTATGCAGGTTCAATGAACAACATGTATTACAATAGCAATTGGAACAAGCACGCTATGCGCCGTTGGCAGAAGCCGGGTGACATCACCGATGTTCCCCGTATCGAAGTGGCCGGTAAATATACAACAAACGACCGCTTCCTGGTTGACGCTTCTTACTTTGCCATCAAGAACATTACGCTGGGTTATACCTTACCTAAATCTTGGTTGAGTAAGGCACACATGAACTCTGTACGTCTGTTTGCTTCAGTCGATAACTTGGCTTTGTTCACTCACTTACAAGGTATGGATCCTCAGTACAACTTCTCAGGTTCTACAGACTATGCTTATACCCCCAACAAGACCTGGTCACTGGGTGTAGAAGTTAACTTCTAATATTTAACCTATATAAAACTTAGAACAAGTATGAAAAAGTTATTCAAATATATGTTTGTCGGTTTGATGGGATGCGCCACGTTGTCCTCTTGTTTGGACGACGCTCTTGAGACTTCACCAACCGATTCAATGTCAGGTGAAGGCCTGTTGTCTAATGCAAATTCAGCGTTGGTCCCCTTGAATGGTATTTACCGTTCCATGTACACAGCATTCTCAACATCGGGCAATACTCACCAATGCTTTGGTATCAGTGCTTATAACCTGATGGCCGACTTGATGGGTGAGGATATGATTATAGCTGCTATGGGTAGTGGTTGGTTCTGGTACGATGCACTCTATCAGGTTAAAGATATGTACTCTAGCACGGCTTGGCGTCCATACGACTTGTGGAATGCTTACTATACCTGGGTATCTAATGCCAACTATATCCTGGCTTCAGAAGAGACCATGGAAGGTGCCCAAGCTGATGTAAATTATGTTATCGGTCAGGCTTATGCCATCCGCGCTTACTCTTACTTCATGCTGGCACAGAGTTTTGCACGTACTTACAAGGGACACGAAAGTGACCCCTGCTGCCCTATCTATACAGAGCCTACAGTAGCTGGCACGCAGGGTAATCCACGCTCGTCGGTTGGAGATGTGTATAAGCAGATTACATCGGACATCAATCGTGCGGTGGAACTGTTGAATGGTACTACGCGCAAGCATATCAGCCATATCGACTATGCAACGGCATTAGGTCTGCAGGCTCGTATTGCGCTGGTAATGGAAGACTGGGCTACAGCCAAGACTGCTGCCCACACAGCCATTACTGCCAGCGGTTGCCGCGTATTGGCTCCCTCGCAGTTTGCCGGTGTGAACAGCACACAGGCAGCCAATGTGATGTGGGGTGCTGAAATCATTGCTGACCAGTCGGGTATGTATGCTGGATTCTTTACGCATATGGATGCTTGTGATGAGCGTGGAGACGGTAAATATGGTGCTACGGCTCGTAAGCAAATTAATAAAGAGTTGTATGATAAGATGGATCCAAATGACGAACGTAGAAACTGGTGGGACACTGAAAATGAAAACAATGGTAAAGGTGGCTATCAACAGGAGAAATTTAAGTTCTCTGACCGCCAGACTTGGATGGGCGACTACATCTGGATGCGTGTGGAAGAAATGTATCTGACTGCTGCCGAAGCAGAGTGCCGCCTGGGTGAAGAACCTGCGGCCATTGAAGACTTGAAAGCTGTAATGGCTTCTCGTGTTCCCGACTATACTTGCACGAAGACCGGTACTGCACTGGGTGCCTTGACCAGCGATGTGACTGGTTCGCTGCTGGAGGAAATCATTACTCAGCGTCGTGTAGAACTTTGGGGCGAATTTGGCCGTATCTACGATATCCGTCGTCTGAAACAAGGTTTTCGCCGTACGGAAGCTATGGGTTGGCCTACTTCAACTTTGCTGGCTAACCGTCCGACAACCGACCCTGAATGCTACATGTGGGTCATGACTATTCCCCAGTCTGAGTTTGACGGCAACGCCAACATGACTCCAGAGTCGGATCAGAACCCGATAGGTGACTATGCAAATTAATCTATTATAAATCGTTTAGAAATATATCGCTATGAAATATATTAATAAAGTTTCTACTATGCTTTCCCTGTTGGCGGTACTGCTGTTTGCAGCATGTAATACCGACCAGGAAGGGCCGCTCTATACCGAGCAAGGTGCAGGCGTTTCGTTCAGCAGTTCTGCACTTACATCCACGGTGGTGTCGCCCACAGACCCCAGTTTTACTGTAGACCTCTTCCGTGCCAAGGCCGGTGCGGAATACAGTGGTCAGTTGGAAATTGCGGTCTATACCAATGATAGCAAAAAAACACCGATTGAGGGATGTACTGTAAATGATTATACTTTTGCAGCCGATGCAACCATGACCCAGGCTGTAGTCAATGTTTCACCTATCGCTATCGGACAGGAAGTTGTTGTGCAACTATCTATGCCTGAAGCTTCTGCAGCTGATGTATCTGTCGGTGGCATAGCGGCCACCCAAATAGTTGTGAGCAAGGATTATACATGGAACTACTTGGGTGAAGCCTATTTCCAGGATAACTTTCTTTTCTACTGGTATAATAATGGCGTAGATACGGATGAAAATCTTATGAACCGCGTTAAGGTGAAAGTTTATGAAGCGGCAGAAGATCCTGGACGTTATCAATTCCATGATTTGTATAAGGAGTATGTGAATTCTCAGTGGGATGCGACGGAAATGGCAGGTCTTCAGAAAGACACACCGACGAGTGTAGTAACTATTTTGACCAATAAAGAAACTGGGTCCATCACTTATCCACAGTTCTCAACTGGTGTAAAATTTGCTTCACAAGGATTTAATGATCTGCTCTATATTGCCCAGACGGCAAACAACCCAAATGATTTCATTGATGGTAAGACGATTAGCATTGCGCCCTTCCTGTTGATTGGTGATACTGGACAAGGATTCGATTGTACAAATCCGGCGGGTGCATTTGTTATTACGCTACCATAAAACATTGTGTAAGTTTTGATTTTGTTATTAACTTAGGCGTGCTCTTAAATAGCATGCCTAAGTTTTTTATATCTGTTTAGTTGAGATTCCTCAGCTCCGTTTGGAATGGCAGAACGTTAGTACTTTTTCTTTTTGAAAAATTCTCTTTTTTGTTATTATCTAAAATTTATTTCCAATAAATCTCTATATTTGTCATCAATATGTAATGATTATGTATAGAAAGTACTGACAATGGCAATGAAAGAATTTGTAATTTCCGAAGCGCAGGTAGAGACTGCGGTGCTGGTGGGACTTATTACGAAAACGCAGGATGAGCGGAAGACGAATGAGTATCTGGACGAACTGGCTTTCTTGGCTGAGACAGCTGGGGCGGAAGTAGTGAAACGATTTACGCAGAAATTGGATCAGGCTAACTCGGTGACGTATGTCGGAAAAGGGAAGCTGGACGAAATCAAACAATATATAAAGGACGAAGAGGAAGCGGAACGGGAAATAGGTATGGTTATCTTCGATGATGAGCTTTCTGCTAAACAAATTCGTAATATCGAAGCGGAACTGAAAGTGAAGATACTGGACCGTACTTCGCTTATCCTCGACATCTTCGCTATGCGTGCACAGACGGCTAATGCTAAGACACAGGTGGAGCTGGCGCAATACAAATATATGTTACCGCGTCTGCAACGACTTTGGACGCACTTGGAACGTCAGGGTGGTGGTTCCGGTGCTGGTGGTGGTAAGGGCTCGGTAGGTCTTCGTGGTCCGGGTGAAACTCAGCTCGAAATGGACCGCCGTATCATCTTGAACCGTATGTCGCTGCTGAAGGAACGTCTGGCCGAGATTGACAAGCAGAAGGCTACACAACGTAAGAATCGCGGACGTCTGATCCGTGTGGCTTTGGTAGGGTATACTAACGTGGGTAAGTCTACGCTGATGAATCTGTTGGCCAAGAGCGAGGTGTTTGCCGAGAACAAGTTGTTTGCCACGCTCGACACAACGGTGCGTAAGGTGATTATCGACAACCTGCCTTTCCTGCTCAGCGATACGGTAGGGTTCATCCGCAAATTGCCTACTGATCTGGTGGATTCTTTCAAGTCGACGCTGGACGAGGTGCGTGAAGCCGACCTGTTGTTGCACATTGTGGATATCTCGCATCCCGACTTCGAGGAACAGATTGAGGTGGTGAACAAGACTTTGGCCGACATTGGAGCAGCAGGTAAACCTATGATTTTGGTATTTAATAAAATAGATGCCTATACGTATGTGAAGAAGGATGACGACGACCTGACTCCGCGCACCAAGGAAAACTTGTCGTTGGAGGAACTGATGAAGACGTGGATGGCAAAGCTGGAGGATAACTGCATGTTCATTTCGGCTCGTGAGAAGACTAACATCGAGGAAATGAAAACAATGGTTTATCAGCGTGTGAAGGAATTGCATGTGCAGAAATACCCGTATAATGACTTTCTCTATCAAACTTACGACGAGAACGGGGAATTATAAAAATAGTATATAATAAGACCTCTTCGGAGGATTTGCAGATAAGAATCTCTATGAGACGTGGGTGAATGTGGCTGTTTGTCGGCTCGTTCACCTGCGTTTCATGCGTTTATACAAGGAACTACAATTTGTATGGAAGATTACAGAAACCTGACCGGGGATGAGATTCTTCGGTTAAAGAGCCAGTCTTGTCAGGCAGATGACTGGGAGAACATTCGTGTATCAGAAAACTTTTCAACGGAGTTTGTACACCACGCGCGTTTTTCAGGGGAAGTTAAATTGGGTGTTTTTCAGACGGAGTTTATGCTGCCGGGAGGTATACGCAAGCATTCCGGTCTGCGGCACGTGACGTTGCATAACGTGACGGTAGGAGATAACTGCTGTATCGAGAATATCCAAAATTATATTGCCAATTACGAAATCGGGCACGATACGTTTATCGAAAATGTGGATATCCTGTTGGTGGACGGGGTATCGAAGTTCGGTAATGGGGTGGAGGTGTCTGTATTGAATGAGACGGGTGGTCGTGAGGTGGTTATCAATGACAAGCTGTCGGCTCACTTGGCTTACATCATGGCACTCTACCGCCACCGGCCCGAACTGACTGCCCATCTGAAAGAGATTGCCGATTATTATGCCGACAAACATGCTTCGTCAGTAGGAACCATCGGTTGTCATGTAACCATCCTGAATACAGGATCGGTGAAGAACGTCCGTATTGGAGACTATGCCTATATTTCGGGTGCCTGCCGTCTGTCCAACGGTAGCATCAACAGCAATGAGGCGGCACCTGTACGAGTGGGCGACGGGGTCATCTGCGATGATTTTATCCTCTCCAGTGGTTCGCATGTGGACGATGGTGCCATGCTGACGCGCTGCTTTGTGGGGCAGGCCTGCAAGCTGGGGCATAATTATTCGGCTTCGGATTCCCTGTTCTTCAGTAATTGCCAGGGTGAGAATGGCGAGGCTTGTGCCATCTTTGCCGGTCCCTTCACCGTGACGCACCACAAGAGTACGCTGCTCATTGCGGGGATGTTCTCGTTCATGAACGCCGGTTCGGGTTCCAATCAGAGCAACCACATGTATAAGCTGGGCCCCATCCATCAGGGTACATTGGAACGTGGTGCCAAAACAACATCCGATTCCTACATCCTTTGGCCGGCCCGTGTGGGAGCCTTTTCGCTCGTCATGGGGCGTCACGTCAATCATTCCGATACATCAAACCTGCCGTTCTCTTATCTGATAGAGCAGAACAACACCACCTATCTGGTACCGGGTGTCAACCTGCGCAGTGTGGGAACCATACGCGATGCACAGAAGTGGCCCAAACGCGACGGGCGCAAGGACCCCAACAAGCTGGATTTCATTAACTACAACCTGCTCAGCCCTTATACCGTGCAAAAGATGTTCAAGGGACGTGAGACACTGCTTAACCTGCGTCAGGCCAGCGGCGAGCTGTCCGACATCTACTCTTTCCACAGCGCCAAGATACGCAATTCGTCGTTGGTGAACGGTATCAGGTTCTACGAAATCGCGATTCACAAGTTCTTGGGTAACTCCGTCATCAAGCGCCTCGAGGGCATCGATTTCCGCAACGACGACGAAATCCGTGTCCGCCTTCGTCCCGATACGTCCATTGGCAGTGGCGAATGGGTGGACATCTCGGGTCTGATAGCACCGAAGAGCGAGGTGGATATGTTGATAGCCAATATTGAAAACGGAACGGTGAATAGACTGAAGGAAATCAATGCGGAGTTCGAACGAATGCATCGCAATTACTATACTTATGAATGGACTTGGGCTTACGAGAAATTGGAAGAATATTATGGCGTGAAGCCCGAAGAGGTGACTGCTGCCGATATCATCCGTATTGTGGAGAAGTGGAAAGATGCAGTTATCGGCCTCGACCGCATGGTTTATGAAGATGCCAAGAAGGAATTCTCTCTGGCTTCCATGACGGGTTTCGGTGCCGACGGCTCACGACTGGAGAAGGAAATGGATTTCGAGCAGGTGCGCGGCGACTTCGAGAGTAATCCGTTTGTCACCGCCGTGTTGAAGCACATCGAGGTGAAGAGCGCGCTGGGTGAGGAACTGATAGAACGGATGAAGAGGGTGGGCAACTAAAATTATTCCTAAAAACCTCCCTCCCCATGGAAGAAAAGACTTTCAATTAAAGAAATATTTCGATAATACTTCTTACCTTTGCATCAATCAAGATAGAACAACCTTTTAAACAAATTGTAATTATGGCAACAACACCTCCGTTCAAGTATCAGCCCATGTTCGAGAAGGGCAAGGATACGACTGAGTATTATCTGCTTACCAAGGACTACGTGTCTGTAAGCGAGTTTGAAGGAAAACCCATCCTGAAGATTGAGAAGGAAGGATTGACCGCCATGGCCAACGCGGCCTTCCGCGACGTGTCGTTCATGCTGCGCCGCTCGCACAACGAGCAGGTGGCCAAGATTCTGAGCGACCCCGAAGCCAGCGACAACGACAAGTACGTGGCACTGACCTTCCTGCGCAATGCCGAAGTGGCCGCCAAGGGACTGCTTCCCTTCTGCCAAGATACCGGTACGGCCATCATTCACGGCGAGAAAGGCCAGCAGGTATGGACGGGCTATTGCGACGAAGAGGCCCTGTCGCTGGGTGTGTACAAGACTTATACCGAGGAGAACCTGCGCTACTCGCAGAACGCTCCGCTCACTATGTACGAGGAGGTGAACACCAAGTGCAACCTGCCCGCACAGATTGATATCGAGGCTACCGAAGGCATGGAATACGAGTTCCTCTGCGTGACCAAGGGCGGCGGTTCGGCCAACAAGACTTACCTCTATCAGGAGACGAAAGCCATCCTGAACCCCGAGACGCTGGTTCCGTTCCTCGTAGAGAAGATGAAGACGCTGGGTACGGCGGCTTGTCCTCCCTACCACATTGCCTTCGTCATCGGCGGTACGTCGGCCGAGAAGAACCTGCTGACCGTGAAGCTCGCTTCTACCCGCTTCTATGACAACCTGCCCACGACGGGTAACGAATACGGCCGTGCCTTCCGCGACATCGAGCTGGAGAAGAAGGTGCTCGAAGAGGCCCACAACATCGGCCTCGGCGCACAGTTCGGCGGCAAGTACTATGCACACGACGTGCGCATCATCCGTCTGCCGCGCCACGGCGCATCGTGCCCCGTAGGTTTGGGCGTATCGTGCTCGGCCGACCGCAACATCCGTTGCAAGATCAACAAGGACGGTATCTGGATTGAGAAGCTGGACAGCCATCCGGGCGAACTGATTCCCGAAGCTTTGCGTCAGGCAGGCGAAGGCGACGCTGTACGTATCGACCTGAACCAGCCGATGGCCGACATCCTGAAGGAGCTGACCAAGTATCCGGTTGCTACCCGTCTGAGCTTGAACGGTACTATCATCGTAGGCCGCGACATCGCACACGCCAAGCTGAAAGAGCGTCTGGACCGTGGCGAAGACCTGCCCCAGTATATTAAGGATCATCCCATCTACTACGCCGGACCGGCCAAGACACCGAAGGGCATGGCCTGCGGCTCTATGGGCCCCACGACGGCCGGCCGTATGGACCCGTACGTCGACCTGTTCCAGAGCCACGGCGGCAGCATGATTATGCTGGCCAAGGGTAACCGTAGCCAGGCCGTGACCGACGCCTGCAAGAAGCACGGCGGTTTCTACCTCGGCTCCATCGGTGGTCCTGCAGCCATCCTGGCACAGAACAACATCAAGAGCATCGAGTGCGTGGAATATCCCGAACTGGGCATGGAAGCCATCTGGAAGATTGAGGTGGAAGACTTCCCCGCCTTCATCCTCGTGGACGACAAGGGCAATGATTTCTTCAAGCAACTGAAGCCCCGCTGCTGCAAGTAAGCGACGGCATTTGAGATAGAAAAGGATGCATCCATTGTGGGTGCATCCTTTTTTTGTGCCTGGCGGAGAGTGGAAACGCTCGTTCCCTTATAAGGAAACTGTCGTTACCCTTCGCAGGAAACGCCAGTTTCCTGTGGAGGGAACAGGCGTGTCCAAGCTTTGGAAACAAGCGTTTCCTGCGGAGGGAACGGACGTAAGGCCGCAGGACGGTTGCCGCCAAGTCGAATGCCGTCGTTTGGCAGGCAGGTGGGGTGGGGCGGTTACTTGATACGTACCTGATCCCACGACGGTGGCGTCACACCCAGCAGGTGGCGGACGAAGAAGTCATACCGCTTGTGTTCGCCGAAGTCCTCGCCCATCGTGTGGCGGGCACCGGGGATGACCACCAGGTCGAAGTCCTTGCCGGCCTTGATGAGGGCGTTGACTACCTGCATGGTCGAAGCCGGATCGACGTTGTCGTCCATCTCGCCTACGACCAGCATCAGGGGGCGAGTCAGCCGGTAAGCGTTGTCCACGTTGGAGCAGGCGCTGTAGGACTCGTCCACGGGGTAGCCCATCCACAGTTCGTTCCACCAGATTTTGTCCATCCGATTGTCGTGGCATCCGCAGGCCGAGTAAGCGGCTTTGTAGAATTCGGGATGGAAGAGTACGGCGCCTGTAGACTCCTGTCCGCCGGCCGAGCAGCCGAAGATGCCTACACGGTCGATGTCCATGTAGGGATACTTCTCGGCGGCGGCCTTGATCCAGGCGATATGGTCGGGCAGGCCGGCATCCTTCAGGTTCTTGTAGCATACTTCTTCGAACTCTTTGGAGCGGAAGGAGGTAGTCATGCCGTCCACCTGTACCACGATGAAGCCCAGTTCGGCCAGCGAGGTCATCCACCAGTTGTAGGGAGTAAAGGTTTTGGGTACGTATTGGTCGCCCGGGCCGGAGTAGATGTACTCGATAATGGGGTATTTCTTGTTCGGGTCGAGATTGGTGGGGCGGTAGATGAGTCCCCACATGTCGGTCTTTCCATCGCGCCCTTTGGCCGTGAACACCTCGGGGGCCTTCCAGCCGTTCTGTAACAGTGCCGATATGTCAGCCTGCTCCAGCGTCATGCGTATGCTGCCGTCGGTCGCGTTGCGCAGAACGGCCACGGGTGCCTGGTCCACCTTGCTATATACATCGACCAGATATTGATGGTCGGACGAATACCAGGCCTTGTGCATTCCCTCTTCAGGGGTCAGGCAGGTCAGACCGGAACCGTCGAAGCCGATGCGGTAGTAATGGATAAGGTACGGATCTTCGTCCTTGTTCATGCCGTTGGCCGAGAAGTAGATGATCTCGTTCTGCTCGTCCACGTACTGTACTTCGCGTACGTACCATTCGCCACGGGTGATTTGGTGAGTCGGCTTTCCTGTCGTGCGGTCGTACAGGTAGAGGTGGTTGTAGTTGTCGCGTTCGCTCGACCAGAGGATGTGTTTTCCGTCTGCGAGGTAGTGGCGGTAGATGCGGGGGTAGTTGACGTACTTCTCCTCGCGTTCCTCAATGAGCGTGCGTACTTGGCCGTCGGTTGCCGACATTTCCAACACCCGATAGACTTTGTGGCCCCGTTCGTTGTACTCAAACGTGATGGCCTTGCTGTCGGCGTTCCAAGTGGGGCCGTACAGGTCGTACTGGTGGCTGAAGAGTTCGGTGGAGGGAATCAGTCGGCGTCCGCTCTCCACTTCGAAGATGCAGGGTACCTTGAAGCGCAGTTCGTCGCCAGGTTTGGCATACTCCTGCTTGTGGAGCTTGGGTTGGAGTTGGTCGGCGGGTGACGATTCTACGTAATAGACATAGCGTTTCTCGGCGGGACGGATGCGGCAGGCAGCCAGTGCTTTCGAGTTGGGTGACCATTGGATGTAGGATGAATAGTAGTTGCCTTTCGTACCGTCGATACTCAGTTGTTTTTCTTTTCCGCTGGCGACGTCGCGCACGTAAATATTGTCATTCTTGATGAAAGCGGTATATTTTCCGTCGGGCGAGGTGACAGGCCCACGGCCTTTCTCGTCGTCCACCTCCATCCAGTGGGGCTGCGGTCCGCGGGGCTGTACTTCGCCTTCCGTCACGAGCGTGTTCTTTTTGATGGCGTATGCCCAATACCGGCCTGCTGACTCGAAGCGCAGGGTGTCAGCCTGTCTGTTCAAGTGGCATTGGTTCAGGGGCAGGTTGTAGGCATCAGTCTGTTTTCCTGTTTGTTCGGAAAGCTGCGTGGCTAGTTTTTCCTGGTTGAACAAGGCGGAGCGTTTGGATTGTTTGGCGTCAATCTTGACGTATTCCTTGCCTCGGGTTGTGTTACGGATGTACCAGAAAACATCAGTATTTTCCACCCAATGGGGGACGACGTTGCTGTATAGCACGTGTCTCGGGTTGTATTTTTCGCGAAGGCTATAAGCCCGGTTATAGTCTTCTACTGTGCCCTGCGGATAGGCGGGCAGGCTGAACAGTCCTCCTATGCAAAAGAGGAAAAGGGTACTTTTTAATGAGTTAAGCATCGTTTTACCTGTCTTTATTTGTTGTTTCTTTATTGGAAGTATATGTCTTAGTGTGGAGTAGTATGTTGTATAGGCAAAGTTAAAAAGGAATGTTGAAAAGGACGATGATATGACCAATAAATTTGTTGTGTTATGAAAGAAACTTTTATATCTGTTCGCATGGGCTAAGAGATGCAAGTAAAGTCTTTCAATTTTATATCTTCTTTTTTTTAGGAAATACCACCATCCTTTTCTATCTTTATGCCCTCAAATCTTGAAGAATAGACTTTATGGAAAAAACGGTTTCGAAGCAGAAGTCCGGACACATCGTGTGGCTGGACATTGTCCGTTTGGCAGCTATGTTTATGGTGGTGTGCTGTCATTGTACGGATCCTTTTAATTTTTATCCGGGTACATCGCCCGAAATCGGTGAGATCAAGTTCTGGGGAGCAGCCTACGGAGCTTTATTGCGTCCTTGTGTTCCGCTATTTGTTATGATTACAGGAGCCTTGTTATTGCCGGTTCGTGAGAGTAGCGGGGCTTTTTACAAGAAACGTATCACACGTGTATTCTTTCCTTTCCTTATTTGGTCGGTACTTTATAACCTGTTTCCATGGGTGACAGGATTGTTGGGTGTAGAGCCGCGGGTTATTCTCGATTTCTTTCCCTATTCAGGTGAAGACGTGATGCGTCAGTCGCTGGAGGTAAGCCTGGGCTATATTGCTGGCATACCGTTTAATTTCTCTATTTTAGCTGTGCATATGTGGTATATCTATCTGTTGATAGGACTTTATCTCTATTTACCAGTCTTTTCAGCATGGGTAGCTCAGGCTTCGGAGCGAGCCAAGTTATGGTTCCTGGCTTTGTGGGGTGTGACCCTGTTGCTTCCTTATTATAATGAGTTTGTGTCCGAATACTTATGGGGATCTTGTTCGTGGAACTCGTTCGGTATGCTTTACTATTTTGCAGGATTCAACGGTTATCTGCTATTAGGGCATGTCTTGCGTCAGCGGGAGTGGAGTGGACGGATGCTGTTACTGGTAGGTGTACCGATGTTTATCGTTGGGTACGCAGTGACTTATCTGGGTTTTCGTCATATGACAGCTCTGCCGGATTGTACAGACGAAATGTTGGAACTGTTCTTCACCTATTGTTCGTTGAATGTAGTCTTGATGACCGTTCCCGTATTCATGTGCTGTAAGAAGATAGAGATACACTCAGAACGGCTTTGTCGGATGCTGGCCAACTTGACACTTTGTGGTTTTGGAGTTTACATGATCCACTATTTCTTTACAGGGCCTTCTGTCGTATTGATGCGTTTGTTGGATGTACCCATCTGCATTCAAATACCTTGCGCTTCGGTTGTGGCATTTGGAGTGTCGTGGTTGTTGGTAGCATTAGCCTATAGGGTGTTCGGCCGAAAGACGCGTTGGGTATTGGGTTAGTTTTTCAACTTTTTCTTCCACTGCTCGTATTTCTTGAATACTTTCAGACCGCCATTGTTATACCAGCTGTACCCGTTGCGCCGTTCATGACCAATTTCTGACAGGTCATAGCGCTTGATACCATCGCGGTCGCAGAAGAAGGGGCGGTTGTCTTCGAGTGTGTAGAAGCGGGCCCATAGCGGGTCACACGCTTCGCCTTCTTGACAGGGTATCATGCGATAGTCTTTCTGGCCTTCGTCATTGGTGAAATATTCACGCTTCAGGCCGTTGATTTGTACTTGTTTGAACCAGTTGACAGCTCCTTCTATGCTGGCGATAATCTCGGGCGAAGGGTGAGGAAGATTCATCAAGAAAAGCACGATGTTGTCCGACTCAGCTCCGCTGAGTGAGGGCAGTTCGTAGGCGCGGGCCTTGGCAGGGGCTAAAGTGTGCTCGTCGTGTTGGGCACACCACACAGTTAGTTTTCCGTTTTGTTTTACTTGCGTATGGAGGATACACTCTATACCTTTGTCTACTGCGGCCTGTGCTTGTTTGCGGATATCTTCGGGCAAATATGTGTAGGGTGCCTTGTCGTTGGCTATGTCTTGTAGTAATTCCATGACATTGATCATGGCATCGTCGTTATAGGTGATGTGGGTGTAGTAGCCTGTAGGACGTGGATAAAATTGGGGCCATCCACCGTTATCGTATTGTGCTTCGAATAGGTATCGGATACCTTTAATGGCGGCTTTCTTGTACTTCTCGATGCCTGTGGCGTTATAGAGGCGAGACAAATAGGTAATTTCAGTTGTAGTAGCTGTATTGTCAATCGTGCTTTGATTGACATCGTCTTTTTCAGACAGTACTTCTTCCCGCTCTTTTTCATCCAGTTCGGCAGGTATGTAAATATTCTTCGGCCATCCTCCTGTTGTCTGTTGGTAGAGTAGGACATTGTCACCGATACGAATGGCTTCTTTAGTTTTAAAAAAGTCACCGTTCAGTTTTGGAGCCATTTTTACCCAACTCTTATAGGGTTGTTTACTTTTATACGTTACTTCTGACTTTTGTGCATGTGTCAGGGTAGAACTAAGTAATGCAGCGATGCAGGCCAAGACAATTTTTCTCATGATAGAATTCCTGTTTTCGTTTCTGTTTGATTGTCACAAAAGTAGCGTAATATTTGGATTCGGATGGCGAAAAACTGTTTTATTCCAGGTACTTTGTCACTTTTCCACTGATTTGTAGGAGCGATATTTCGCAAAGTTTAGTGTTATATTCAGCTGTCAGGATGCGTTCCTCTGCGTCAAGGAGGCTCTTTTGTGCTTCGCGCATTTCGATACCCGAAAGGTTGCCCAACATGTAACGCTCCATGGCGATGTCGTGGTTGTCCTTGGCGGCGATGAGGTTCTGCCGTTCCAGGTTCAGCATCTCCAGATTGTTGCGGTAGGCCTGCCACAGGTTGCTCAGGTCGGCCCGCAGTGCCAGTTCCAGTTCGTCGCGTTGCAGGCGTGCGTTCTTCACGGCGATGCTGGCATTGCGCCGTTCGCGCTTGCGGTTGCCGTCGAAGAGGTTGAACCCTACGGTGATACCTCCGTTGAATCCGAAGTTGTTGCGGCGGCTGTAGTTGTTGATGTCATACTTGTTGAACGTATAGCCGTATCCGGCGTTCAGCCGCACGTAGGGATAGTTTCGTGAATTCACTTTCTTGTAGTCCATCTGTGCCAGCTGGGTGTTCTGGTCGGCTTTCAGCAGAGAGGAGTTTACGCTCAGGGTGGCTTTCCACAGCTCTTCGAAGTCGAGCGACTGGTTCACGTCGATGATGCTGTCGGGCGTCTGGATGAGCTGGTCCACGTCTTCGTTGCCCATCAGCTCGTTCAGGTTGATGCGCGAGGTGTGCAGCAGCTCCTGCTGCTTCATGTACTGGGCGCTGTCGGCGTTGAAGTCCACCTTGGCCTGCTGGTAGTCGAGGCGCGAGAAGTCGCCCACATGGTAGCGTGCCTCCACGATGCGCAGTCGTTCCTTGGAGAGCTGAACGGCATAGAGTAGGTTCTTCATGCGGATTTTCTGCTGGATGAAGTTGTAGTATTCGGCGGCCAGCGAGGCGATGAAGTCTTCCAGTGCGATGCGTGTATTGGTCTCTCCCTGTTCGCGGAGCAGCTTTAGCTGCTGGTAGGTGGTGGAGATGTTGAAGCCGTCGAAGATGGTCCAGTTCAGGTCGATGCCGGCATCGACGGTCTGGTCGAACACGTTATGCTGTTTTTCCGTAACGCTTGTGCTCCGCACGGTGCTGTTGGTGTTGTCCAGCGTGGCCCGGTAGCCGCCTGTCAGGTCGATGGTGGGCAGGGCGCCTGCGTTGGCCAGGGTGGCGTTGTTTTTACTGATCTGCTCCTCGTTGTGCGTGATGCGCAGGGAGTAGTTGTTGAGCAGCCCCTGTTCGAGGCACGACTTCAGGGTATAGGTGGCTGCCTGCTGTGCCTGCAGGGAACACAGGGCACAGAATGCGGCTATCATAGACAAGGCGATTCGTTTCATATTTTTCTTACTTTACTTCGGTTGGTTGACACATAGCTGTAGATGGCGGGTACGATGTACATGGTGAGCAGTGTGGATACCAGCATGCCGCCTACCACAGCCGTACCCATAGCGATGCGCTGGTTGGCACCTTCGCCTGTGGCGAAAGCCAGCGGGATGAGGCCGATGACGGTCGAGGCGCTGGTCATCAGGATGGGGCGCAGACGCTGGAGGGCGGCGTCCTTGATGGCCTGCAACTTGTCTTCGCCCGCTTCCTGCTTCTGGTTGGCAAACTCTACAATGAGGATACCGTTCTTGGCTACCAGACCGATGAGCATAATAATACCGATCTGGCTGAAGATGTTCATCGTGATGTCACCGAAATACATGAATATCAGGGCTCCGGCAATGGCCAGCGGCACGGTGAGCATGATGATGAGCGGGTCCTTGAAGCTCTCGAACTGGGCGGCCAGAATCAGATAGATGAGGAAGATGGCCAGGATGAAGGCAAACATCAGGCTGGAGGCACTCTCACTGTAGTCCTTCGAGTCGCCTGCCAGTGCCGTACGGAAGGTTTCATCCAGCACTTCGTCGGCTATCTTGTCCATTTCTTCCAGTCCCTGTCCGATGGTCTTGCCCTCGGCCAGACCTGCCGAAACGGTGGCCGATACGAAACGGTTGTAGCGGTACAGCTTCGGAGGAGCCGTGCCGTAGACCAGTTCCACGAGGTTGTCGAGCTGGATCATGTCGCCTGCATCGTTACGGATGTACAGGCCGACGAGGTAGGCCGGCTTGTTGCGTTGCTGGCGGTTGATTTCTCCCAATATCTCGTATTGCTTGCCGTTCATGTAGAAGTAGCCCATACGCTGGCCGCTCAAGCCGTATTGCAGGGTCTGGGCGATGTTCTTGGTGCTGACGCCCATGGCGCCGGCCTTGTCGCGGTTGATGCTGATGCGGGCTTCAGGCTTGCTGAACTTCAGGTCGACGTCGGCCATCTGGAAAACATCGTTTTCGTAGACACGTTCCATAAACTTCGGCAGCACTTCCTGCAGTTTTTCAAGGTTGGTGGCCTGCAATACATATTGCACGGGCATGCTGGCACGGCGTCCGCCGAACGAAGACTGTTGGCGCAGGAAGGCGCGGGCTTCTGTTTCAGGTTTCAGGGCGCGGGTCAGTTTGGCGGCTACATCCATCTGGCTGTAGTCGCGTTCGCGGATATCTTTCAGCGTGATTTGCACGTTACCGCTTCCGCTTGATACACGTGCCGTGACGGCTTCGGCATCGGGGATGATGGAGTCGACCACGTCGTTGATGCGTTCGGTATAGTCGCGGATGTATTCGTAGCTCACACCTTCGGCACCGATGGTGCTGATGGTGATCTGCGAGCGGTCTTCCAGCGGAGCCATCTCGGCAGGAATGCTGTTCCACAGCACGAAGATGATGCAGAACGTAATCAAGGTGAACGCCAGTGCTATCCACCGCTTGTGCAGGAAGGCGGCCAGTGAACGGCTGTACAGGCGGTTCATCCCCTCGAAGAAGGGTTCCGTCTTGCGATAGAACCAGTTCTTCTGTTCCTGTCGTTTCAGCAGCTTGGTGGCCAGCATCGGCGTGAAGGTAAGGGCTGCAAATGAGGATATGATGATGGAACCCGAGATGACGAAGCTGAACTCGCGGAAGAGTCGGCCTGTGGTACCTTCCATGAAGACGATGGGGAAGAACACGGCTACCAGCGTGATGGTGGTGGAGATGACGGCAAAAAAGATTTCCTTAGCTCCCTCGATGCCTGCTTCCTTGGGCGGCATGCCTTTTTCGATGCGGACGTAGATGTTCTCGGTCATCACGATGGCGTCGTCTACCACCAGACCTACGGAAAGGACGACGGCCAGCATCGTTAGTACGTTGATGGAGAAACCTGCCACGTACATCACGAAGAAGGCACCGATGAGCGACACGGGAATTACGATACAGGGTACCAGCGTGACACGCCAGTCGCGCAAGAAGAGGAAGATAATGATGATAACCAGTACGAAGGCTTCATACACGGTGCTTTCCACTTCGCTGATGGAGGCGCGGATGAACTTGGTGTTGTCGAATCCGTAGCTGTAGGTCACATCTTCGGGCAGGTCTTTTTTCATGCGCTCCATGCGTTCGTACACGGCGTCGGCAATCTGGATGTGGTTGGCACCTGGCTGAGGAACAACAACTACACCTACCATCGGCACGCCGTTCATCTTCATGTAACTTTTGATGTCGGCGGCTCCCAGTTCGGCACGGCCGATATCGCTGAAGCGGATGATGCGGTTGGCATCTTCCTTGATGATGAGGTTGTTGAACTCTTCGGGTGTATGCATCAGACCTAGGGTGCGGATGGTAAGCTCGGTCGTATTCCCTTCGATACTGCCCGACGGGAGCTCGATGTTTTCCTGATCGATGGCATTCTTTACGTCGACGGGGGTGATGCCGTAGCCCGACATCTTGGTGGGGTCGAGCCAAAGGCGCATGGAGTACTTCTTTTCACCCCAGATGCTCACGCTACTTACGTCGGAGATAGTCTGAAGCTGTTCCTTTACGGTGAGGTCGGCTATCTCGCTCAGTTCCAGCAGTGAGCGCTTGTTGCTTTGCAGGGCTACCATCAGGATGGGCACGGCGTCGGCATCGGCTTTCGATACGGTAGGCGGGTCACAGTCGCGGGGCAGGTAGCGTTGGGCACGTGATACCTTGTCGCGCACGTCGTTGGCGGCTGTTTCTAGGTCGACAGACAGCTCGAATTCGACGGTGATTCGGCTTTGCCCCTGCTGGCTGACACTGGTCAGTGAGCGAATGCCAGGGATACCGTTAATGTTCTGCTCCAGCGGTTCGGTTATCTGGTTTTCGATGACGTCGGCGTTGGCACCTGTGTACGAACAGGACACGGAGATGATGGGGTTGTCCACCGACGGATATTCGCGCACGCCAAGGTAGGTATAGCCAATGAGTCCAAAGAGCAGGATGATGATGGTCAATACCGTTGACAATACGGGGCGGCGTATGCTTAATTCGGATATATTCATTTAAATGAAGAATTAGATATTAGGAATTACAAATGAACTCAAGTGGGGGGGGAGAGGGGACGGTTAATTTATAAAATCTACACGTAAAGACTCTTCACCCTTTGTTTCCCATTTTTTATTTATTCGATATGATCGATGGTAACGTCCATTCCTGTGCGGAGTTGCTGAGTACCTGATATGATAACTGTGTCTCCAGTAGCCAGACCTTTGACTACTTGTACTTGTGCATCGGTGCGGATACCAGTGATTATCTCTGTTGGTTCAGCCTTCCCCGAGCGATAGACAAATACTTTGTCTTTACCCATTTCGGGTACAATGGCTTGAGAAGGAATGGCCAATGCATCCTTGTATTCCTGCTTCTTCAATGTGATGGAGGCGTAACGGCCTGGCATGATGCCGCTGGGATTGGGATAGAGGGCACGTACGGTCAGTGTGTGTGTGTTGATATCAAGACTCGACTCTCGAGCATAGACTTGTGCGTGGTAGGTGTCCAGCGAGCCTTCCAGCGTGAAGCTCAGGTTGGTGCCCACCTTGATGTCGCGGGCATAGCGCTCGGACACGGCAAACTCCAGCTTCAAGGGAGAAATCTTGGTGAGCTTGGCCACGATGGTAGTAGGCGAAGCGTAGGTACCCACACTCACCTGGCGCAAACCAATGATGCCGTCGAAGGGGGCGCGCAACTCGGTTTGTGCTATCTGCGCCTCGACGCTTTCGATGTCGGCATTCAGCGTGGCGAGTTCGGTCTTGACCTGCTCGTAGGCTTCCTGGCTGACAGCATCACGTTTCAGCAGGGCGTCCTGACGGAATACGCGGTCTTCGGCCAGTTTCAGTTGCGAAACCAGTCGTTGCAATTGTGCCTGCAGCGGGCGGTCGTTTACTTTGGCTAGCAGCTGGCCTTTTTTTACAGTAGTTCCTTCTTCGAAATTGATTTCAACGATTTTGCCTGACGTCTCGAACGAAAGGTTTACTTCTTCGTCGGGTATCAGGCTGCCGATGATCGGAATTTCGTCGGTCAACACTTGTGGCTTTACAATGATAGCATTGATATTTAGCGCTTTTTTCCCTTGTTTTTGATTGGCCATTACTTTGTCGGCTTCGGCCAATTCTTCATTTGGTTTGGGCATTTGTGAATAGACACCCCAACCTATAAGCCCAGCACCAACGATGGCGACGAGCCCCCATTTTACTCTCTTCTTCATTCTTTCAGTTGTTCGTGGTATTAGTATATAAAATCAACCTTTTGATTTGGAGAGCTAAGATAGGGAATAGTTTAATGTCGAACGGAAAGATTATGCTTTATTAACAGAAGAATCTTAGTTGGAGATGCAGGGGATATGGAATCAATATCCTGTCCGATACTTCCCTTCCTCCTTGTCTTCGAGCATGCTGAGATAAGATTGGTAGCGCGATTCGCTAATGTAGTGCTTTTCGACAGCTTGGCGCACAGCACAGCCAGGTTCGTGGCGATGGGTACAATTGCCATAGCGGCATTCGGCCGAGGTCTTGAAAATTTCAGGGAAGTAGTGGCCAATTTCCTCTTCTTCCATGTCGAAGGTACCGAAACCTTTGATGCCTGGAGTGTCGATGAGGTAGCCGCCTCCTTCGAGAGCGAACATCTCGGAGAAAGTGGTGGTGTGCATACCTTTGTTGTGGGCAGCAGATATTTCGCCCGTTCGTGCTGAGGCATCAGGTAGGATGGCATTGATCAGAGTGGATTTGCCAACGCCTGAATGACCTGAAAGCAGGGTGACGCGGTCGCAAAGTTCGGACTTGAGGAGGTCGATGCCTGTGCCCTGTGTGGCCGATACCTTGAAGCAGGGGTAACCGATGGTGGTATAAAGGTGGATGAGGCTGTCCAAGTAGTGGAGGTCATCTTTGTCGTAAGCATCTATCTTGTTGAAGATGAGCTTTACAGGAATGCGATAGGCCTCGGCTGTAGCCAGAAAACGGTCAATGAAGGTAGTCGAGGTTTCTGGGTAGTTGACGGTGACGATGAGCATGCACTGGTCGAGGTTGGAGGCGATGATGTGCGATTGCTTTGACAGATTAGAGGCGCGGCGGATGATGTAGTTCCGTCGGTCTTCAATTTCGCTGATGAAGGCAGTGCCTTCTTGGTTGAGGATGATCTGTACGTAGTCGCCCACAGCCACAGGGTTAGTGCTGCGGATACCCTTCAGGCGGAAGTTGCCTTTGATCTTGCACTCTATGCAGCGCCCGTCTTCCGTCTTGACGAGATACCAACTGCCTGTATTCTTGATGACAAGCCCTTTCATTGAATTGAGAATTGAAAATGGATAATGGAGAATTGATAATTAAGAATAGAATGTTGCCAGTGAATCTCTTTATCCATTCTCCATTATCAATTATCAATTGTTATACGGTCATGATTTCCTTATCCTTGGCGGCCAGCATGTCGTCGATCTGCTTGATGTACTTGTCGTGTACTTTCTGCAGCTTTTCTTCTCCACCTTTCTGGGCATCTTCGGCAAGGCCTTCCTTGACGGCTTTCTTCAGCTGGTCGATAGCGTCGCGACGGGCGTTGCGCACGCTTACCTTGGCTGTTTCACCTTCGCCCTTGCATTGCTTGGCCAGTTGCTTACGACGCTCTTCTGTCAGAGGCGGAATGCCAATACGGATGATTTCGCCGTTGTTTTCGGGCATGATGCCCAGTGAGGAGTCGATGATGGCCTTTTCGATCACGCGGAACATGGATTTGTCCCACGGCTTGATGGCGATGCTGCGTGCGTCGGGAGTCGTCACGGCGGCTACGTTATTGATGGGCACCATGCTGCCGTAGGAGTCTACGCGGATGCCGTCCAGCAGGCGTACGTCGGCCTTGCCGGCGCGGATGTGTGCCAATGCTTCGTCCAGATACATGATGGCCATGTCCATTTTCTCCTGCGCTTCGTTCAGGATGTCTTTTACGTCTTTCATATCGCTTCGTTCTTTATTATATAGAATGGTTGTTTTTTTATTTAGTAGAGCAAATGTAGCGTATTATTTCTTCTTTTGCAACATTGCAAGTTTTTTTTGCTTCGGAAGATATTGGCTCGATTAGAGGAAAACAGTGTTTTCTTGGGTGTAAAGCACTGTTTTCTTCGATGGAAAGCAATGCTTTTTTAGTTGTGTACCAATGTGCCGATGTCTTCGCCGTCGATAACCTTCTTGAGGTTGCCCACGGTATCCATATCAAAGACGATGATGGGCAGGTTGTTTTCCTTACACATGCACGTGGCGGTGAGGTCCATCACCTTCAGGCCGCGGCGCAGCACTTCGTCGTAAGTGATATCGTGGAATTTCGTGGCTGTCGGGTCTTTTTCAGGATCGGCCGTATAGATGCCGTCCACGCGGGTACCTTTCAGCATGACGTCAGCTTCGATTTCAATGCCACGTAGGCTGGAACCTGTGTCGGTGGTGAAGAACGGATTGCCCGTGCCGGCCGACATGATGACCACTTCGCCTGCTTCCATGCATTCGATGGCGCGCCATTTGTTGTAGAATTCGCCGATGGGCTCCATGCGTACGGCTGTCAGCACACGCGCCTTGACGCCTGCGGCCGTCAGTGCCGAGCTGAGCGCAAGGCTATTGATGACCGTGGCCAGCATGCCCATCTGGTCGCCTTTCACGCGGTCGAAGCCTTTTGAGGCTCCACTTAAGCCGCGGAAGATGTTTCCGCCGCCGATGACGATGCCTATCTGTACGCCTGTGGCGTGTATTTCCTTGATCTGTGCTGCATATTCGGCCAGACGTTTTTCGTCGATGCCATACTGCTTTTCGCCCATGAGGCTCTCGCCGCTGAGCTTCAGTAAGATTCTCTTGTATGTTGCCATAAATGGTTTGTTTTGAGGTTTTCGGCAAAGATATAAAAAGGTATTGGAGCGACAAACGATAGGCGAGTTTTTCTGTCCGTTTCTTTCTGAGTCGTTGTATATGGCTTTGTGAGTTTCATCTTTCTTTTTTCGTGTTTCAGTGGCCTTATTTTGCGGTTGGGTAAGTTTTACTCACGAGGAGTAGCAGCCTCCGCTAATTTTGCGGACGATATTTGTAAACCGAAGTGTAAAAAGAGATATGAAGCAGAATTTATTAGGAAACGCATTTTTCATGGTGTGTCTGTCTGCCTTGCTGGCCGCATGTGGCAAGCAGGAGCAGCCAGTCAGGCCTCAGCCAGTCGTGCGGGTGGCCCGTGCTGAAGCTATTGCGAGTGAAGCTGCCCGCAGTTATACATTTATTTCTGAGCCTGTGCGTGTCACTCAGCTTGCTTTTCGTGTAGGCGGGCCAGTGGAGGACTTTACAGTGCAGGCAGGTCAGTTTTTTCGTCAAGGATAGCCGATAGCCGCTATCGATCGTCGTGATTTCCTCATACGTCGCGATCGTGCCGAAGCTCTTTGTCGTCAGGCTGAGGCTGACTATCGTCGTACAGCCAATCTTTATGAAAAAAACAGCGTATCGGCTACTGCCTATGAGAAGGCTCGTGCTGACTACGCTCGTGCTCGTGCAGATTTCGATATGGCCGTGAACGAATTGGATGACACACGTCTCTTGGCTCCTTTTGATGGTTTTGTACAGCAGACGCACATCGAACGCCATCAGGAAGTGAAGCCTTCGCAGGCGGTTGTGACTTTTATTGATCTTTCACAAGTGAAGGTCGAAGTCTATGTGCCCGAAGACATGGCTGTAGCTTTGCGGGGTGGTGTGCCCGATTCGCTCGTTCATGTACATTTCGATCGTTTGCCAGGCCGTGTCTTCACGCCCTCGGCCACGTATTTAACGCAGACAGCAGCCGACAATAATCTCTCTTATCGCCTAACGGTGCTTCTTGACAATTCAGATAACAGCTTGCTTGGAGGAATGGCAGGAAACCTCTCGGTGTCCTTACCTTCAACTTCTACTTATGTCTCTTCCTTAGCTATTCCTCAAGCGGCTGTTTGTCAAGACGATCGTTCGGATGCTTACGTTTGGACTGTAGATGCGGACGGACATGTATCCAAGTCGCTCGTGACCTTAGGGCGTTTGCTCAAAGGTAGTAAGATAGAAGTTATTTCAGGTCTTGTCGAAGGCCAGACAGTGGCTTTGACACGTCTTGCTTTCCTGTCCGAGGGTCAGACTGTCCAAGTAGAAGGATTGATGGTTGAAAAAGGAGGCCGCCCATGAAGACGCTTGCCAAATTCTTTCTGAAGAATCGCGCCCTGAGTTGGCTCCTGTTGGCGCTAATTCTGCTGGGCGGCGTCGTGGCCTACGTCGGCATGGGTAAGCTCGAAGACGCCCCGTTCACCATCAAACAGGCCGTGGTGACCACCACCTATCCGGGTGCATCTCCTCTCGAAGTGCAGCAGCAGGTGACGGACGTGCTCGAGGAGGCCATCCAGTCGCTGGGCGAGCTCTATTACCTCAAGACTGAGAACCGTGCAGGCCTCTCCAAGATAACCGTCTACGTCAAGAAGGAAATCCGTGCCGATGCCATGCAGCAGCTGTGGGACAAACTTCGGCGCAAGGTGGGTGATGCGCAGGGTAAGCTTCCAGCTGGTGCAGGTACGTCGGTGGTCAACGATGATTTTGGCGATGTGCTCGGCGTGTTTTATGGCTTGAGTAGCGCCGTGCACACCTATCGCGAACTTGAGGAGCAGGCCGAACGCCTCAAAAACGAGTTGCTGGCCGTGCCCGATGTGGCCCGCGTCGAGCTCTATGGCGTGCAAAACCGCACCATCGAGGTAGAGGCTGACCCTTCACTGCTAGCTGCCAGCGGGCTGACGATGGCCGACATCGCCGCCGCCTTCGACCGCCAGAACCGCATCGTTGATGCCGGCGCCGTCGAGACGGCCCATAACCGCCTGCGCATTGATGCGGCAGGAAGCTTCACGACGCTCGAAGAACTCGAGAACCTGACCGTCACCTCGCGCGACGGCTCTTATTTCCGCCTGGGTGAGCTGGCTGCTGTCAGCGAGAGCTATGTCCGTCCGGCCCGCAGCCGCATGGAGATGGACGGCCTTCCTACCATCGGCATCGCCATATCGACGGTGGCCGACGGCAATGTAGTCGACATGGCCGAACGCGTAGCCGCCCGCCTGTCGCAGCTGGAGCAGGTGATGCCCGAGGGCTACCGTCTTCGTACCGTCTACGACCAGGGGCATGAGTCGTCTGTTGCCAACGACGGCTTTGTGCTCAACCTCATCATCTCTGTTGTGACCGTTATCGCCGTGCTGCTGTTCTTTATCGGCATGAAGAACGGAATACTGATTGGCAGCGGACTGGTCTTTTCCATTTTCGGCACCCTTATCCATATGTATGGCACGGGCATCGCCCTGCAACGCATGTCGCTGGCGGCCATCATCATTGCCATGGGTATGTTGGTGGACAATGCCATTGTGGTCTACGACGCTACGCTGGTCAACATGCAGCGCGGCATGCGCAAGCGTACGGCCATCCTTGCCGCCGTAGGCACGACGGCCATGCCGCTGCTGGGTGCTACGCTCATTGCCGTACTCACCTTCCTGCCTGTCTATCTGTCGCCCCACATTACGGGTGAGCTGTTGTCGTCGCTCTTCATCGTCATTGCCGTATCGCTCCTTCTGAGCTGGGTGCTGGCCGTTTCGCAAAACGTCTTCTTCGTGCAGGAATTCGTCCGGCGTCCACGCCCCGACGAGTTGAAGGGCGATCTCTTCCAGGGCCGCATGTACGACCGCTTCCGCCGTGCCCTGCGCTGGACCATCCGCCGCCGCTGGTTCGTACTGGCCTCGATGGTGGTGCTGCTGGCCGCCAGCGCGTTGGGCTTCCGCTGCATTCCGCAGCAGTTCATGCCGTTGCTCGACAAGCAATACTTCTCCGTCGACGTCTGGCTGCCCGAGGGCACCCGCGTGGAGGAGACCTCGCATCAGGCCGAAGCCCTGGCCGAGAAGCTGATGCAGCATGAGGGCGTCCGCCACGTGTCGACCTTTGTCGGCCAGCTCCCCCCGCTACTACCTGGCCAATGCTGCCTACGGACCTCAGAGCAACTACGCACAGTGTCTGGTCGAGGCCGTAAGCCCGTCTGTGGCGCGCAGCATGCAGGTGGGACTGCAAGACGAGCTGTCGCAGACTTTCTCCGATGCCCTGATCCGCGTCAACCGCTTCGAGCTGAACAGCATTCCGCAGGCGCTCATCGAAGCCCGCTTTTGCGGTGACGATCCCCGGGTGCTCGATTCGCTGACGAGTATGGCCATCGATATCATGCGCCGCAATCCGAAAGTGATGAACGCCCGCAACGAGTGGGGCAACAAGGCCATGCTGGTGCGTGCCGCCTACGCCCCCGTGAAAGCCGGCCGCCTGAACCTGGGCAAGGCCGACCTGATGACGGCCGTGAAGAGTACCAACGACGGCACGCCGGTAGGCATCTACCGCGACGGCGACAAGCAGGTGCCTGTCCTGTTGCGTACGGTGGGCGGCGGGCAGCTGTCGCAGGCCGCGCTCGAAGATCTGCCCGTGTGGAACGGACGCAACTCCGCCCCCTTGGCTCAGGTGACCGACAGCATCGGGATCGGCTGGGAATGGCCGTTGGTAAAGACCTATAACCGGCGTCTGTCTATGGCAGCACAATGCGACGTACAGCCCGGCCATACCATGAAGGAGGTACACGGCGAAATCCGTGACGAGATAGAGCGCATCGGGCTTCCTGCCGGATACAGTTTCTTCTGGGACTCGCAGTATAAGGACCAGAAAGAGGCTATGGAGGGGCTTACCAAGTATTTCCCGCTGGCCATCGTCTTCTTGGTGCTCATACTGGTAGCCTTGTTCGGCAATTTCCGCCAGCCTTCCATTATCTTCCTTATCCTGCCTCTGTCGGTCATCGGCGTGGTCGTGGGAATGCTGGTCACAGGTTTCCAGTTCGGCTTCTTCTGCATAGCCGGATGGCTGGGCCTGCTGGGCATGATCATTAAGAACGTCATCGTGCTGCTCGACGAAGTGAACATTCAGCGGCGGGCAGGTGTCGCGCCCGGTGAGGCCATCGTTGAGGCTACCGTTTCGCGTACGAGGCCTGTACTGATGGCAGCCATTACGACCATCTTCGGCAGCATTCCCCTGCTGTTCGACGTCGTGTTCGGCGGCATGGCGGCTACGATTGTCTTCGGCCTGTCGTTCGCTACGCTGCTGACTCTCTTCGTAACTCCTGCCCTCTACGCCGTGTTCTATCCCGAAGCGGCAAAGAGAGCGTGAACACTGTCCATTCAATGAAATAAAAACGAAAAGGCATGAAACAACTATATCTCATTATGACGGCCTCTGCACTCCTGACGGCCGCGTCGGGACGGGCACAGGACAACCCGCTGCTCGACGCCTATCGCGCACAGGTAGAGGCCTATAGCCCCGACCTGCGTGCTGCCGAATATGCGGCAGGCGCGAGCGGGGAAGCAAGACAATCGGCACGGGCCGACTTCCTCCCCAAGCTTTCGGGCGGAGCCAACTTCAACTATACGGGCCATCCGTTGCGTAAGGACATTGCTTTGCCTGGCACGGATGACGTTTACACCTTCGAGGGACGTAATACGAAATACGGCGCTTCGGTCAGCCTGGCGCAACCGCTTTATGCGGGCGGTGCGCTTCGGGCGGGCTATGACAAGGCGCAGGCCGAGGACGAAATGGCCCGTCAGGAAATCAAACGTGTGACGAATGACCTTCGCCACGAAGCCGATGTCCGTTATTGGAACCACGTGGCCCAGTGCGAATTGGTCAGCGTGGCCGACGGTTACCGCCAGTCGGTGGGCCGGCTGGTGGAAGTCGTCCGCCAGCGGGTGGAGGCGGAATATACCGATCGCAACGACCTGCTCATGGCCGAAGTGCGATTGAACGATGCCGATTATCAGGTGCAGCGCGCCCGCAACGATGCCGAAGTGGCCCGCCTGTCGCTCAATGCGCTGGCCGGCATCCCTTCCGACCAGCACATTGCCACCGATACGCTGGTAGTGCCCCTCACCGTCGTCCAGCCCTTGACTGATGAGGTGGACGACCTGCTGATGCGCCGCCCCGAGATGGGAATGGCCGAAAGCAATGTACGCGTACAGCAGTCGTCCGCCCGCCAGGCCAACGCCCGCTATCTGCCTACGCTTTCCATCGGCGTGGACGGCAGCTACTCGTCGCCCGGCTATGACTTCCGTACCGACCTCGATCCCAATTATGCCATCTATGCCAAGCTCAGCGTTCCCATCTTCGAGTGGGGCAAATGCCGCCGCACGAAGAATATGGGGCGCTATCAGGTGGATATTGCCCGCGAACGGCGTATACAGGTGGGCGACGGCCTGCGGCTGGAGGTGGAGACGGCTCAGTGCAACTATGCACAGGCCGTGGAGCAGGTGCGGCTCACCGAAAGTTCGTTGCGCAAGGCAGCCGAGAGCGAGGAGCTGGCTATGGACAAATACCGCGAGGGAAGCATCTCGATTGTCGAGGTCATCAATGCGCAGCTTTTCCATCTGGAAGCCCGCCAGAACCATATCCGTTCGAAGCTGAATGCCTGCGTGGCAAAAAGTGCCTTGCAGAGGGCTTGCGGCGAATGATAAATTCTGTATCTTTGTGGAAGTACAGCGTAAAGCATTGTTTTGTCGTCTTTAAAACATCGTTTTACGGAGGCGAAAGCACTGCTTTGTCGATGACAAGCCATCGCCTTGTATCCGATAAAGGGAAAGGATTTAGGAATATAGCTGATTTTTACTGTTATGCAACTGAACAGCCGACAATACTTTTGGGACATCCTGCTCTATTCGGGGCTGGGATGTTTCTCCTATTTCTTCCTGGTACGCTTTGCCGATATCCCCTTGCGCTATCAGGACCGCCTGCTCACGCCCGAAGCCTTCGTGGCCGTGATGCTGCTGTTCAACGGCGTGGGGCTGGGCATGCGCTACATTCAGTTGAGGCTTCGGCGCAGCTATCCGACGTTCCTCGGCAGCCGTCGGCAGATGGTACTATTCTTTGTCTTGTCGGGCGCCTTTCTTTTCCTGCTCAATTACCTGTTGCTGGTATCTGTAAAGCTCTTGCTTGACATGCCGCATCTTTTCCGATGTCTATCGTTACATCCTGGCCTGTCAGGACAAGCGGCTGGTGGGCTTGCGCGAGGAGATGGAGTTTGTCGATACCTACGTGGAGCTTCATCGGGTACGCCTGGGCGATTGTCTGACGGTAGCTTGGCAAGTGGATGAGGCTGTGCGCGAGGATGCGCAGCTGCCTCCGCTCACCCTGCAGGTGCTGGTGGAGAACATCGTGAAGCACAACGTCATCAGCCCTTCACGACCGATGGCGGTGGAAGTGGAGGTCGTGTCGGACGAGGAAGGATTCCCTTGGCTGCGTGTGTCCAATCCTTTGCGTCCCAAGCTGGGAGCCGTTTCGGGCGGGCATGGGCTGGACAACCTGACGCAACGCTATCGCCTGCTTTGCGGCAAGGAGATTCGTGTGCAGAAGGGAGAAGATTGTTTTACTGTAAAAGTTCCGTTGTTGTATGAATGATGTTCAGACAGACGCCTGGAGCGGAAAGAAGATACGGGCCGCCATCATCGAAGACGAGTTGCCTGCCGCCCGCCTGTTGCAGGGGATGCTGGCCGAATTGCGTCCCCAGTGGGATATCCTGCTCCTGCCGGGTACGGTAGAGGAGGCCGTGCAATGGTTTGCCACCCATCCGCATCCCGACATCCTTTTTCTCGACATTCAGCTGACCGACGGCCTTTCGTTCTACTTCATCGAGCAGGCCCGCCCCGAGAGCATGATTGTTTTTACTACTGCCTACGACGAATATGCCGTCCGTGCCTTTACCGTCAACAGCATCGATTATCTGCTGAAGCCTGTCCGTCGTGAGCGCCTGGCCGATTCGCTTGAGAAGTTCGAACGCCTGACCGCTCCCCGCATTCGTGAACAGAATGAGCGGATGGATATGCAGGAGCTGCTTCGGATGCTGGCCGACCGCAACGCCTGTCCTTATCGAAAGCGTTTCCTCGTCAACGGTGCACGGAGCCTCTATACCTTGGCTGTAGACGACGTGTGCTACTTCTATTCGGAAGAGAAAGTGACCTTTGCCGTGACGGCCGACCGCCGCACGCACATCATCGACCTGCCGCTCACGAAGCTGGAAGAGCAGCTCGACCCGCGCCGCTTCTTTCGTGTCAGCCGCCAGTTCATCCTTTCGGCTGATTGCATCCGCGACATCGAGCCATACTTCAACGGCAAGATGGTGGTGCACGTCACGCCTCCCTTTGACGGCAGCGTTCAGGTGAGCCGCGAACGGGTGGCGGCGCTGAAGGTTTGGCTCAACAGTTGATTCCTTTTTACAGCCGGCATCGTTTCAGCCGCAGGCTGTTTGTCACCACGCTGACGCTGCTGAACGCCATGGCTGCCCCGGCTATCATGGGGTTGAGCAGGAAGCCGCAGACGGGGTAGAGCACGCCGGCGGCGACGGGCACACCTATTATATTATAGATGAAGGCCCAGAACAGATTCTGCCGGATGGTGCGCACGGTGAGGTGGGAGAGGCGCAGGGCTTCAGAGAGCTTGCCGAGGTCACCCTTCAGCAAGGTAATGCCTGCCACATCCATGGCGATGTCGCTACCCGTACCCATGGCGATGCTCAGGTCGGCCTGTGCCAGGGCTGCACTGTCGTTGATGCCGTCGCCCACCATTGCGACGGTTTTCCCCTCTTGTTGAAGGCGGCTGATGTAGGCCGCCTTTTCTTGTGGCAGCACGTTTGCGCGGTAGTGGCGGATGCCCGTTTGCGCGGCGATGGCGCGGGCAGTGGCTTCGTTGTCGCCCGTCAGCAGATGGACGTCGATGCCTTGGCGTTGCAGGCGGTGGATAGCTTGGGCTGAGGTGGGCTTCACGCGATCAGCGATGGCAGCTACGGCCAGGGCTTCGTGTTCATCGGCCAGCCAGATGACGGTTTGCGCTTCGGCTTCCAGGCGGTCGGCCTCCTGCGCCAGTTGCGGGTCAATGGTAATTCTCTGTTCTTCCAGCAGGCGACGGTTGCCGATATAATAATGTGTACTGCCAACGCGACCGTGAATGCCTTTGCCCGTGAGGCTTTCAAATTCTTCAGTTGGAGAAATATTTTTTTCTAACTGGGGAAAAATATTTTCCCAGTAGCGGACAATAGCCTCGGCCAGCGGATGTTCGGAACGCTTCTCCAGCGTGTAGAAGGCGATGGCGTGGCGCTCCTCTTCGTGTCGCCAGAGGAGGGTGGTGACTTGCGGACAGCCTTCGGTCACAGTGCCCGTCTTGTCCAGCACCACGGTGTCCACCCGTCGTGCGCGCTCCAGACTTTCAGCGTCCTTGATGAGGATACCCTGTTCGGCTCCCTTGCCGATGCCCACCATGATGGCCGTCGGTGTGGCCAGCCCCAGGGCGCAGGGGCAGGCGATGATGAGTACCGTCACCAGTGCCAGCAGGCCGTGGGTGAAGCCGTCGGTTGGAGCCAGCAGCACCCAACCGAGGAAGCTCAGCAGGGCAATGGCCATGATGGTGGGGACGAAGATACCTGCAATACGGTCCGCCAGCTTCTGCACAGGGGCTTTGCTGCCCTGTGCATCCTGTACGGCACAGATGATGTGGGCCAACAATGTATCGTGTCCCACCTGCTCGGCGCGGAAGACGAAGCTGCCCTTCTGGTTGATGGTGCCCGCCAGTACACGGTCGCCTGCGCGCTTGCCCACGGCCAGCGGTTCGCCGCTCAGCATGCTTTCGTCTACGTACGACTCGCCGCTTACTACCGTGCCGTCTACGGGCACGCGTTCGCCGGGCTTCACCAGAAGCAGATTGCCGACGGAGACTTTCTCCAATGGATAAGATTCTTTTAATGAAGAATGAGGAATGAAGAATGAAGAATTTCCTTGCGGACTGTCAGGTGCAGCGCAGCCTGATTCTTCATTCTTCATTCTTAATTCTTCATTTACCAGCGTTACCGTCTGTGGTTGTAGCCCCATCAGCTTCTTGATGGCATCGGCTGTCCGGCTCTTGGCGCGAGCCTCGAGCAAGCGGCCCAGTAGGATGAAGGCGATGATGACGGCCGAAGCTTCGAAATAGACGTGCGGTTCGATGCCCCGCGACCGCCAGAAGTCGGGGAAGAAGAGGTTGAATACGCTGAACAAGTAGGCGATGCCGGTGCTGACGGCCACCAGCGTGTCCATGTTGGCCGAGCGGTGCTTCAGCAGGCGCCAGGCGTTGGCGTAGAAGCCGCGGCCCAAGCCGAAGACTACGGGCGTGGCGAGCAACCACATCACGTAGTTGGCATAGGGCAAGTCCATGAACGCCATGCCGATGACGGCCACGGGCAGGGCGAGGGCGATGGCCCACACGGTGCGCCGTTTCAGCGCGCGGTACTGGCGGAGTTGTTCCGCTTCCTTGTCTTCCGCCTCCGAGGGCGCGGGTGTTTCTTGTTTGGGAGTCAGGCCGAAGCCTACGGCCTCTACGGCCTGTTGCAGGGCTTCGGCTGTGCAGGCCGACGGGTCGTAGGTCACCGTAGCCGTTGCCGTGGCCAGATTGACGGCGGCCTGGACCACGCCCGGCTGCCGGCTCAAGGTCTTTTCCACACGGGCGGAGCAGGCGGCGCAGCTCATGCCCTGTACGTCGAAGTTCTGTTGGATGGTATGTTCGTTTTCCATTGCTGACGGTTGGTTTTGGTGTTTACGTCTGCAAAGGTACGGCGGACTTCCCGATCGGTTGTTATGGAATTCGGGGAATAAGTTATAAGATTGTGTCTTTATCTCAGATTTCGTCCAGCGGCCTGCGACGTTTCTCTTTCTGTTGCCTGAATTGCGTGGGGGTGAGGCCTGTCACGCTCTTGAACTGCGCGCTCAGGTAAGCGGTGCTCGAGTAGCTCAGACGGTCGGCTATCTCGTTCAACGTCAGTTCGCCATAGGTCAGCAGCTCTTTGGCCCGCTCTATTTTCTGGGCGATGACATACTTCTCGACGGTGGTGCCTGTGGCTTCGGAGAACAGCTTGCTCAGTGTGCCGTAGTCTTTGCCGAGAGTACGTGCCAGATAGTCGGACAGGTTGGTCTGAAGGGGCGCATCCGTGGGCTGGTGAACGAGACCGACGATGAGGTCCTTCATCTGTTGTTCCGTTTGCATCCGGCGATCGTCTATCAGTTCGAATTCTAAGGCTTCCAATGCTTCCTTTACCCGGAGGCGGAGATCGGGTGTCAGCTCTTCGGCGGTGACGGCGATACCCAGCTCCACAGACAGCGGATGCAGGCCCAGCGTGCGCAGGGCGTTGTCCACGGCCAGGATGCAGCGGTGGCATACCATGTTCTTGATGTGTAGCGTATGGCTTTCGTCTGTCATCGGGATGCAATGCTTTGTTTGTTGCAAAGGTAGTGAAAGGTGAGCGCAGAAACAAATTGAAAACGTGGTTTTCATTTGTTTTTGCCGAACCGCCTCCTGCCTTTGCAAAAGGTGAATGCAATAGACGGCTGAGTTGGCAGTGAAAATGAAAGTTAAATACCCGATGAATCTTCGGGAAACGTTTCATCCTTTCACCACAAATCCTTTCCTTTGTAGGAAAAACATCCCGACATGAAAAAACTGTTTCCTTTTGTCTTGCTGTGCCTGACGTTGCTGTCGCTCGGGCTGGGTGCCTGTTCCGATAAAGATGACAGTGTTCCACGTATCCAACTGGCGTATGAAAACCCGAATGAAGTTTTCGATAACGAAAACCCTCGTATCTCTCTGATGGCTTTTGAGACGGCCGACCGTGTGTATCTCATACAGGGTGGTGACGGGAATTTCCGTTTGGAGATTAGCAACGACGGGGTAGTGCAGGCCCGTTGCGAAGGGAGCAAGCTCTTTATCCGTCCGCTGAAGGCCGGAAAGGCGGAAGTCCTTATCCGTGACGGTTACGGATGGGATTATCTTTTGTCGGTCACGGTGGGTTATCCCTATTATCTCTATGGTGTGATAGACAACCGCGTGATGTTGCAGGGCGCAGGGCTGACCGATGAAGAGAAGAGCGCGCTGGAGCAGGAGATGCTGCAGGCTTCTTCGGGGCCTGCCGTCGTCAAGGGTTATACGTTGGTCTATCAGAACGAAGCGATGAATGCGGGACAGCTGGTTATCGGTTCTTCACGCTATGTCTTCGATGCTTCGGCCGAGCCCATCGGACTCGAAGATCCTCTGGAACTCAATGTGCGGACGGCCGACGGTTTTGCACGCAAGTTTTTCTTCGAACGCTTCACGCCTGTCCGTCTGTCGTCGGGCAACCGTTCGGACGAACTGTTTCTGAGCGAGTCCAATGGCGGCATTTCGCCTGATACGCGTGATCTCAATTCGGCTCCCCACTTCCGTTGTGTGGTTGCGGACCGTACTTCTCTCTATCGGGAACGTTATCCGGCACTGGAGCATGCCTATCATGTGCAGGTGGTGCTTGAACAATATGAAGGATTGACCTCCGAAGAATAAAGTCTCCGGCCGCTGGCCGAAGGGATTGTACGGAAGGATTTCGGGCCGTCGGACATTCCGCCGGGCTGTCCTAACGCTCGGAGAAACCGTCGGACATTCCGCCGGACTGTCCCAACGCTCGGAGAAGCTGTCGGACATTCCGCCGGGCTGTCCCAACGCTCAGAGAAGCCGTCGGACATTCCGCCGGGCTGTCCCAACGCTCGGAGAAGCCGTCGGACATTCCGCCGGGCTGTCCCAACGCTCGGAAAAGCCGTCGGACATTCCGCCGGACTGTCCGAACGCTCGGAGACCCCGGAGAACAGTTTTCTTGACATTTCCGGTATCAGAGGATGTATTGCACCTCCTTGAAGAGGTAGCGGCGCAAGCGTCCCGCCTCGTCTTGCAGGACGAAGCGTCCGTCCGGCTCCACGTCGGCCAGGCGGGCCAGGAAGCGTCCGTCGGCATCTTCGTAGGGGTGCAGACCCTCGCGGCGGAAGAGGGCGTCGGCGTATCGGCGGGCAATGGAGGCGGCAAAGCGTCCGTCAGCGTCGCGGCGCAGAGCTTCGTAATAGGTGTGCAGGCGGCACAGGAAGCCGTCGAGGACGGTCGGCGCGTCGTAGTCGCGGCCCGTAATCTGCTTCAGCGAAACGGGGTTGGGTGCGGGGCTGCGGAAGACGGTCTGGTTCAGGTTGATGCCGATGCCGGGAATGCAGCGGCCGATGCGGTTGCCCTCCAGCACATTCTCGATGAGCATGCCGCAAATCTTTTTCTCGTGCCAGTAGATGTCGTTGGGCCATTTGATGGAGATGCCTTCCGTGTAGGTGTCCAGCTCTTCCTTGACGGCCAGCGAGACAATCTGCGACAGGACGAACTGGCGGCGTGCCTCGACGAAACGGGGGTAGAGCACGGTGCTGAACAGGAGGTTCTGCCCGGCTTCGGACTCCCACGAGTTGCCGCGCTGGCCCTTGCCCGACGTCTGGAAGCGGGCTGTGACGGTCGTATATTCAATGGGGGCCGTCGGGGCGTTGTCGCACAGGTCGCTCAAGTAACGGTTGGTCGAGTCGGTTTCTTCCAGCCCGATGATTGGGAAGGAGGGTTGTTCAGAAGTTGCTGTCATTTTGGTCTTGTACGTAAAATTCATTAATTTCAGAATTGTGGCGGATAGAAAGCATTCTCCAGATGCTCGATCTGGAACGGAGGCCGGTCGCCGACGGCCGTGACGATGTCGAAGCGGACGGGCAGATCGATGCCAAAATGCTTGATATAGGCATCGGCTGCCACGACAATGTGGCGCACCTTTCGCCAATCCACGGCCTCCTGCGGCTCCTTGTACTCGGTGTTGGTGCGGGTCTTCACCTCGACCACCACCAGCTCGCCTTCGTGCATGGCCACGATGTCCAGCTCCAGGCGGTTCTTGCGCCAGTTGCGGTGGAGTATCGTGTAGCCCCGGCGCTCCAGATAGGCTGCTACAGCGTCTTCGCCTTCCTTACCCAGTCTGTTGTGTGCTGCCATATTGCCTTCTTTTTTTCTTCTTGGGAGACAAATTTACGCTTTTTCTGCTTTGAAATTACAGCAGGAACACTAATTTTGCAGGAAATATGAGAAAGAGAGACAAAACGTGTGCGAAAGCAACGCCCGACGAGCCCAAACGCGAACAGCGCATCGTGTGCCTGATGAGCGAAGAGGAACTGCGGATTGTAGACCGTTATCTGGAGAAGTACAAGATAACCAACAAATCGCGCTGGTTCAGGGAAACTATTCTCATGTTTATCCACAAGAATATGGAGGAAGACTATCCGACCCTTTTCGGCGAACACGACATGAGACGGTAATTTGTCAGCAAGCAAATGTATCGGCTTTAACTTCTTTAACTTCCCTAACTTCTTTAACTCCTGACCAATATGGACGACCAATTCTACATGAAGCAGGCTTTGGCCGAAGCACGGAAGGCGGCCGAGTGCGACGAAGTGCCCGTCGGTGCAGTCGTGGTATGCAAGGACCGCATCATTGCCCGTGCCTACAATCTGACCGAAACTCTGACAGACGTGACAGCCCATGCTGAGATGCAGGCCATTACGGCCGCCGCGTCGGCTCTCGGCGGCAAATATCTGAACGAATGTACGCTCTATGTAACGGTGGAACCGTGTGTGATGTGTGCCGGTGCCATCGCTTGGGCGCAGACAGGCCGTCTCGTCTTTGGCACTGCGGACGAAAAGCGGGGCTATCAGCGCTATGCGCCGCAAGCCCTCCATCCTAAAACGGTGGTAGTGAAAGGCGTGATGGCCGACGAGTGTGCCGCCCTGATGAAAGAATTCTTCCAACGGAAACGGTGAAGTGGGGGGATAGTTAGCGTTAACGGTTAGTGTTAGCTTCTAATTTTCCGGTCTGTTAAATGGAAAAGCATCAATTAAAAGTGGGGAAACGAATAGCCGATTGACAGGAATATGCTCTGACTTAACTCTCTTTTCGGCACATAGAATTTCTGTCCATTGGCCAACGTAATATTTCTGCGCCCGGAATAGTAGTCAAGATTGGAGAGGTAATATCCTCCTCTGAGTATGAAACGGCCAATGGCAAAGTTGACGGAAGCTCTTGCGTTCCAGTAGAACCACTGGAGCCCTTTATTGGGAAATCGTCGGTAATCTACGGTTTGACTGACTGACCCAGCAAATTCCTTGATTTCATACGTTAATGAGTTGCGGAATGGACATGCCAGACTGAGGCCAGGCTCTACTTGGAACCAAAGGCGATAATCGTTGTCCGTACTTTCCCAGACGGTGGGAGATTTCAATACTACAGACGGCTTGAATATGATCCATCGGATGTTCCTCTCATTGTCTGTGAGTTCAGCCTCCTGTCCGTCAATAATGGTTTGACGGCTCGGTTGGTTGTATTGGCTGGTTAACTCCAATCCAAATGCCACCCCGAGATATTTATGGAAAAGCCAGCTTACGGATGGCTCAAGTTGCCATGCTGGTTCGTTATTGAGATAGAGTCCTCCGTATAGGTCTGCTGTGAAGGTCGGTTTATCGTCTTGGGCATGTACGGCAGTTCCGCAGCACAATAATAGTAGAGCAGTTAAAATTATCGAATGTTTAGTCATTCCCGTCTTTTCAGTATTATTCCTTTATCTCTTCAAAGTCTACATACTCTCCGTCATCCTTGGAGAAGATACGTTCCTTATGTTTGATGTGTATTTCACCTTCTTCGGGGCGGATGCCGTCGGTCGTGTCGGTCGAGGTACGTGATGATTGCCGGTTGTCTCCGTAAAATGTATAGCTTCGGAAGTCCTGCGAAGACGTTTTTTTCCGTCCGAGTCCGAAGATGCCGCGTACAATACTACCGATAATACTGAGACCGATAATCAGTATTGCTATAATGAGTATAAACAGAAATCCTAAGAAATGTAACATGTGTATTGAGTGTTTAAGTTGGTTCTGATAACACTACTACAACAATCGTGCCAGACGGAAAGTTTATTTCTTCCGGCCGGTAAACCATGACAGCAGGATGTACCAGACAATGCAGGTGGCAAAACCGCGCACTTGCAAGGTCGCCAGGAAGTAGATGCAGAGCAGCAGGAAGATGAAGCTCACTTTGTTGTCCTTCCACGACAGGTTCTTGAACTTCAGCGAGAACATCGGAATCTCCGATACCAGCAGCCAAGAGAAGAGGCAGACCAGTGCCAGCAGTCCGAGCGGATGAACACTGCCGCCGGTCAGTATCGGATGGTAGCCCGCTACGAGCGAGGCCCAGAACAACGCGTTGGCAGGCACAGGCAGACCGATGAAAGAAGTCGTCTGGCGCGTATCGTTGTTAAACTTCGCCAGGCGCAGGGCCGAGAATACGGAGATGAGGAAAGCCGAGTAGGGAAGCCAGGTCGCCATGCCTTCCATATAGGCGGGGTAGGGCATCTCCTTAAACAGGGAGAAGACGATGAGCGACGGTGCCACGCCGAAGCTGATGTCGTCGGCCAACGAATCCAAATCTTTGCCGATAGGGGAATGTGCATCCAGCGCACGTGCGGCCAGTCCGTCGAAAAAGTCGAACACGGCACTGATGATGATAAACAGCAGCGCCAGTTCGTAGCGGCTTTCGAAGGCCATCACGCCGGCGATGCAGCCCGAAAACAAGTTCAGGCAGGTCAGTGCGTTAGGAATATGTCGGGTGATGCAGTTAGCCATAACTTGGATATTATTTTAGTTTGGCAATGACAGTTTGGTTACCCGTTGTCAATTGCCCCAGTTTGACAAGTACTTCTGTTCCTAAAGGCAGGTAAACATCTACACGAGAACCAAACTTGATGAAGCCCATATGTTCATCGATGTAGCATTCTTCGCCTGGTTCGGCATAAGTGACGATGCGGCGTGCCATGGCTCCAGCTATCTGGCGTGCCATTACTTCTATGCCTTCGGGAGTTTCGATGACTACCATCGAGCGCTCGTTGTCCGTACTGGCTTTGGGCAGCCACGCTTTCATGAATTTGCCGTTTTGGTGTCCCACTTTCTTGATGGTGCCGTCTACGGGATACCAGTTAGCGTGTACGTTGACCAGACTCATGAAGATAGAAATCATCAGGCGACGGTCGTGAAAATATTCGTTTTCCTCGACTTCTTCAATAACTACAATTTTCCCGTCGGCAGGGGCTACTACGACCTTTTCAGTGTCTTGACCGAAAAGGCGAATTGGGCAGCGGAAGAAATTTACCAATATGCCGTATACGATAAGACTGATGGCTCCGACAATATAAAATGGAACTTTGTTATTTAGTCCGAAATATAAGGCGGAGTTGACTACCAATAGCAGCAACAGGCTTCCGATCAGTGTGTGAGTTCCCTCACGGTGTATACGTATTTTTTTTAGTCTTTTTAGTCTGCCCATGTAAACCCGCGTTTATAGAGTTGTTTTGGAATTAGTAATTACTTGCAAAAATAGGGCTATTTTAAAAATCTAACAAGAAATTGGGAAAGAAATGCGTCTACAAGTAATTTTTTGAGGATTATTTTGGCTGAAAAATGGATAGATTGTACCTTTATGCTCCAATTTGAAAGGAGATTTTATGCAAGATTTTGTTCATCTACATGTACATACTCAGTATTCGTTGCTGGATGGTCAGGCCAGTGTCAGCCGCCTGGTGGACAAGGCTATGAAGGACGGTATGCGAGGCATCGCGGTGACTGACCATGGTAACATGTTCGGCATCAAAGAATTCACCAACTACGTTAATAAGAAGAACGGTGGTCCGAAGGGAGAAATCAAGGACCTGAAGAAGAAGATGGCCGACATCGAGAGTGGTAAGGAGGAATGCGAGGACAAGGAAGCCGCACTGGCAGATTGCCGGGAGAAAATCGCAGCGGCGGAAGCTCGTATCTTTAAACCTATTATCGGTTGTGAGATGTACGTAGCACGTCGTACGATGGACAAGAAAGAAGGTAAACCCGACCAAAGCGGCTATCACCTGGTGGTGTTGGCTAAAAATGAGAAAGGCTACCACAACCTTATCAAGTTGGTGTCGCATGCTTGGACGCAGGGTTATTATATGCGTCCGCGTACCGACCGAAACGAGCTGGAGAAGTATCATGAAGGGCTGATTGTTTGCTCCGCCTGCCTGGGTGGTGAAATTCCCAAGAAGATTACCAACGACCTGTATGAGGAGGCCGAAGAAGCCATCCGCTGGTATAAGAACCTCTTTGGCGACGACTTTTATCTGGAGTTGCAACGCCACAAGGCTACCGTGCCGCGGGCTAACCATGAGGCCTATCCCATGCAGCAGAAGGTAAACGCCAAGCTGCTGGAATACAGTAAGAAGTTTGGCATCAAGCTGATTTGTACGAACGACGTTCATTTCGTAGATGAAGAGAACGCTGAGGCACACGACCGTCTCATCTGCCTCAGTACGGGCAAGGACCTTGATGACCCTACCCGCATGCTTTACACTAAGCAAGAATGGATGAAGACCAAGGCTGAGATGAACGAACTTTTTGCCGATGTGCCTGAAGCCCTGGCAAATACGCTTGAGATTCTCGATAAAGTGGAGTTCTATTCCATTGACCATGCGCCCATCATGCCTACCTTTGCCATCCCCGAAGACTTCGGTACGGAGGAGGAATACCGCAAGAAATATACCGAACAGGACCTGTTCAACGAGTTCACCCGCAATGAGAACGGCGAAGTGGTGCTTGACGAGGAGGCTGCTAACGCCAAGATCAAGCGTTTGGGAGGCTATGAGAAGCTGTATCGTATCAAGTTGGAGGCCGACTACCTGGCCAAGCTGGCATTCGATGGTGCCAAACGTCTTTATGGCGATCCGTTGAGTGAAGAAGTGAAGGAGCGTCTAGTGTTTGAGCTCTATATTATGAAGACGATGGGTTTCCCGGGTTACTTCCTTATCGTGCAGGACTTTATCAATGCCGCCCGCACCCAGCTCGGCGTATCCGTGGGGCCGGGACGTGGTTCGGCGGCCGGTTCGGCGGTGGCCTACTGCTTGGGCATCACGAAGATAGACCCCATCCAGTACGACTTGCTGTTCGAGCGTTTCCTGAATCCTGACCGTATCTCCCTTCCCGATATCGATGTGGACTTCGATGACGACGGCCGCGGCGAGGTGCTCCGCTGGGTGACCGAGAAATACGGACAGGAGAAGGTAGCGCACATCATCACTTACGGTACTATGGCTACCAAGTTGGCCATCAAGGATGTAGCACGTGTGCAGAAGTTGCCTTTGTCTGAGTCCGACCGCTTGTGCAAGCTGATTCCCGACAAGATTCCCGACAAGAAACTGAACCTGCCCAATGCCATCGAATATGTACCCGAACTTCAGGCGGCCGAAGCTTCGCCCGACCCGTTGGTGCGCGATACCATCAAATATGCCAAGATGCTCGAAGGCAACGTGCGTGGTACGGGTGTGCATGCCTGTGGTACCATCATCTGCCGCGACGACATTACCGACTGGGTGCCCGTCAGTACCGCCGACGACAAAGAAACGGGCGAGAAGATGCTCGTCACCCAGTACGAAGGTTCGGTCATCGAAGATACCGGCCTGATCAAAATGGACTTCCTGGGGTTGAAGACCCTGTCTATTATAAAGGAAGCGGTGGAGAACGTTCGTCTGCACCGCGGCATCAACATTGATATCGACAAGATATCTATCAACGACCCTGCCACTTACAAGCTCTATTGCGATGGCCGCACCATCGGAACCTTCCAGTTCGAGTCGGCCGGCATGCAGAAGTACCTGCGCGAACTTCAGCCCAGTACGTTCGAGGACCTCATCGCCATGAACGCCCTCTACCGTCCGGGTCCTATGGATTATATCCCTGACTTCATTGACCGTAAATGGGGACGCAAGCCCATTGAATACGATATTCCCATCATGGAGAAGTACCTGAAGGATACGTATGGCATTACCGTCTATCAGGAGCAGGTGATGTTGCTTTCCCGTCTGCTGGCCGACTTTACCCGTGGTGAGTCCGATGCTCTTCGTAAGGCGATGGGTAAGAAGTTGCGCGATAAGTTGGATCACATGAAGCCGAAGTTCATCTCCGGCGGGCAGAAGAACGGCCACGATCCCAAGGTATTGGAGAAAATCTGGGCCGACTGGGAGAAGTTTGCCTCCTACGCCTTCAACAAATCGCATGCCACATGCTATTCGTGGGTAGCCTATCAGACAGCCTATCTGAAAGCTAACTATCCTGCCGAGTACATGGCAGCCGTCATGAGCCGAAGCCTCTCGGACATCACTACCATTACCAAACTGATGGACGAATGCAAGTCGATGGGCATCAAGGTGCTGGGACCCGATGTAAACGAGAGTAACCTGAAGTTCACCGTCAACCCCGAAGGTAACATCCGCTTCGGACTGGGTGCCGTGAAGGGAGTGGGCGAGGGCGCCGTGCAGAGCATCATGGAAGAACGTGAGAAAAACGGCCCTTATACCGGTATATTTGACTTCGTGCAGCGTGTCAACCTCAATGCCTGCAACAAGAAGAACCTCGAGTGTCTGGCTTTGGCCGGAGGTTTCGACAGTTTCCCTGAACTGCGCCGCGAACAGTATTTTGCTCTCAACTCCAAGGGAGAAGTCTTCTTGGAATCACTCGTACGCTATGGTAACCGTTATCAGGCTGACAAGGCGGCAGCTGCCAATTCGCTTTTCGGTGGCGAGAACGTGGTGGATATTGCTACGCCTGAAGTACCCGATGCCGAACGGTGGAGCGACCTCGATCGTCTGAACAAAGAACGCGATTTGGTGGGTATTTACCTCTCTGCCCATCCGCTGGACGAGTATGCCGTCGTGCTGGAGCATGTGTGCAATACTCATATGGCCGAACTCGAAAATAAGGAGTCACTCGTGGGACGCGAAATTACCATGGGGGGTATCGTCACTGCCCTGCGCCGTGGTACCAGCAAGAATGGTAACCCTTATGGCATTGCTAAGATAGAAGATTATTCAGGTGCGGCCGAGATACCCTTTTTCGGTAATGACTGGGTTACTTATCAGGGTTACTTAGGTGAACGTACCTTCCTCTATATAAAGGCACGTTGCCAGCCCAAGCAGTGGAGGCAGAATGAACTTGAGCTGAAGATTACGTCCATTGAGCTGTTGCCCGATGTCAAGGAGAAGCTGATTAGCAAGATCACTATCCTCATTCCTCTTACGGTGCTCAACACGGAATTGGTGAACGAACTGGTGGATCTCACGAAAGAGCATCCTGGTTCTACGGAACTCTATGTCAAGGTTTCCGATCCTGAGACGAAGATGACGCTCGATATGGTATCGCGTCCGGTGAAGCTCTCTGTGGGACGTGAGTTGATTTCTTATTTAAAAGAACGTCCGGAACTGGATTTCCGAATCAATTAGTTCTTTTTACATAAGATAGGAGGCGGTTCGGCATAACCAAATTGAAAATTACATTTTCATTTGTTTATGCTCTCACCTTTCACTATCTTTGCCCATGCAATCGGTTAAGAAATGATTGGATAATAAATTAATAATAATCAATAAATTAAAAGCTTAAGACAATGGCATTGGAGATTACTGACAGCAATTATCAGGCAACGCTCGCAGAGGGAAAGCCTGTAGTGATAGATTTTTGGGCACCGTGGTGCGGACCTTGTAAAATGGTAGCTCCCATCATCGAGGAACTGGCAGCCGAATACGAAGGTAAGGTACTCATCGGTAAGTGCGATGTAGACGAAAATGGTGATGTAGCTGCCGAATTCGGTATCCGCAACATCCCTACCGTGCTGTTCTTCAAGGACGGCAAGCTGGTGGACAAACAGGTGGGCTCCGCTCCCAAATCGGCATACGCTGCCAAGATTGACGCTTTGTTGTAAATCATAGTCAGAAGGCTGCAAATGTGGACGCATCCCGTACAGGGGCGGTTGCATTTGTAGCCTTTGTCACTTTAAAATCATTCAATAATATGGGAACAGTAGACGAATTCTTGCAGGATGATCTGGATGACGAGAAGACCATCGAGTTCATCAAAAACTATTTGCCGCAGGATCTGAAGGAGAAGTTTTCCGACGACGAACTGTATTACTTCCTCGACGTGATAGACGAGTATTATGTAGAGAGTGGAATCCTCGATGCCCAGCCCGATAAAGATGGCTATATCGATATCGATCTGGAGAAGATTGTGGACTACATCATCAAGGAAGCCCGTAAGGACGAAATGGGTGAGTATGACCCCGAAGAACTGCTTTTTGTCGTTCAGGGTGAGATGGAATATACCGACTCATTGGGCGGCAACGAATAAGCCGACATTTTCCCTTTTCCGTTCATGCCGTGCTTTGTCGCTTTCTGACGAAGCACGGCATGACGTTTTCATGAAGCACTTCCTTAGGTGGTCATAAAGCACTTCCTGAGAGGGTGAGAAAGCACTTCGTCAGAGGGTGACGAAGCACTGTCTCAGCAGGCCTGTCTTATGCTGGTGGTGTGTTCAGTACGAAGAACACAGCCGTAGCTATCAGAATCAGTCCCAGTATGCCGTAGAACAGGCGGGCCTGGCGACGTCCCACGTTGCGCACGACGAACTGTGTGTTGCGCGCCGTGAAGAACCAGTCCCAGTCCAGCAGGGCTGCCAGCAGACTGACGATGCCTGCCGTGGCAAAGATGCCTTGTATCAGATATTGGCTGGCCATGGCGACGGTCAGGCTAATTCTTCCAGTGTCAGGCGGCGTGCGCCGTTCTCTACCTCTTCGATGGTTACTTTCACCGTATTGCCCGGCAGCAGCTCTTCAATCAGTTCGGGCCATTCGATGAAGCACACGGCACCGCTGTAGAAGTAGTCCTCGTATCCCATATCGTACACTTCTTCGAGCTTTTTGATGCGGTAGAAATCGAAGTGGTAGATAAGCTCTCCGGCAAGGTCGGAACGATATTCGTTGACGATGGCGAAAGTGGGTGATGTGATGACATCGCTCACGCCCAGCTCCTCGCAGACGGCTTTGATGAAGGTGGTCTTTCCGGCACCCATCTTGCCATAGAAAGCAAAGACGGTATTGTCGCCCATGGCCTCGACAAATTGGCGGGCGGCTTCGTGAATCTGGTCTAATGATTGGATGTTGATTTCCATTGTATGATTCTTATTTTAATGTATGGTTATAATCTGTTTTGCTTCTTCAGGTTGGCGATGTAGAGGCTTTTCCCTGTCTTGCATACGGCATAGATAAGGATGGAGAAGAAGATGATGGATGCTCCCGAGGGTACGTTCAGGTAGAACGACAGCAGCAGTCCTCCCAGGCAGCTGAGGTAGCCGATGCCGATGGATAGCCAGATGATGCGGTGGAAACGGTGTGAAAAGAGGTTGGCCGTCATCTGCGGGATAGTGAGCAGTGAGATGACCAGCACGATACCCACCATGCGCAGGCAGGCCACGATGGTCAGGGCGATGAACAGCATCAGGGCATATTCGAAGAACTCTACGGGCAGTCCTTGTGAACGGGCGAACTCGCGGTCGAACGCGATGCTGACAATAGGGCGCAGGTAGAGGCCAAAGAATACAGCTAAAACAACCGATAGGACACCTAATAATGCGATATCACTGGCTGTAATGGTCAGGATGTTACCGAAGAGGTAGGCCGAAAGGTCGGGTGCAAAGCCGGGCGACAGGAAAGTGAACATGATACCCAGCGCCATTCCCAGTGTCCAAAATACCGCAATGGCCGAATCTTCGCGCATGTCTTTGCGCTTGCTGAGCCATTCCACGCCGAAGGCCGACAAAACGGCAAACAGGGCAGCGGATAGAATGGGCGAGATCCCCGTGTACAGCCCCAGTCCGATACCGCCGAACGAGGCATGTGTCAGTCCACCACTAATAAATACCAGCCGCCTCGTCACGATGTACGTACCCACCAGTCCGCAGGCAATACTTGCCAGCAGGCTGCCCAGCAGGGCGTGTTGGAAAAATGTATATTGTAACAGGTCCATGTTTTTAGCAGCTTTTTTAGTGGTTAATAATTACTATCGGCCTTTACCTTCTCTACCTCCTTAATTACTTCTTATGCGGATTGGCTCTCAGTTCTCCGACAACGAGAAAGACCTCGTCCTTCAGGTTGTCCGGCAGAGCAATCCCGCGGAGCTGCAGGCTGCGTACCCATCCGGCTACGTCTTCGGCCTGCATGGTGTAGAACACGTCGCGGAACTCTTCTTCCTGCTCGGGCGTATAGGCGTCGCCGGGCGTGCCGATGTATTGGTCCAGTTCTTCGTCGTCGTAGTATTCTATTTTCTTGCTGACGGCAGCCAGGAGGCTTTCCTTTTCGCACACTTCGTGCTGTCCGCAACATTCCGAGTCCACTTGCACGGTTTCGGGTATAGCTTCCAGTTCGCCGCTTTCCACTTGTTTGCGTAAGCGGCGGTTGCGTATTACTCCGGCTACAGCTGCTACCACAGCCAGGACTATCAGACTAACGATCAGTATCCACATACCTTATTTATATATAGCTTTGCAAAGGTAGTGCAAACTTAGAGAAGCACAAAGCGAAAACGAAGTTTTCAAGCTTTTGATTCCGAAGTGAAGTAAAGATACACAGATTTGGGGCACGACGAGGCCGGATGTTCTAAAATAGCGGAAACCTGTTGTTTATCTGCTTTCGGGATATGCCGTAATGCCGAATCCTGCTGCCTGCAAGTCGTCCCAGTAGCGGGGATAGGACTTGCTCACCACTTGCGGCTCGTTGATGCGGATGCTGGGGCAGACGAGACAGGCAGGAGCGAAAGCCATGGCCATGCGATGGTCTTCGTAGGTATCTATGCCGGGTTGTTCGTCGGCAGGGCACCGTTCGCCGTCCCACCACAGGATACTGTCTTGTTCGGCGTGTATCACGTAGCCCAGTTTCCTCAGTTCGGTGATGAGGGCACAGATACGGTCAGTTTCCTTGATTTTAAGGCTTTGTAAACCTGTAAAGCGGAAAGGAACGTCCAGCAGACAGCAGGTTACGACGAATGTTTGGGCCAAGTCGGGGATATCCACCAGGTCTTCATCCAGACGTACGACGGGATGTCCTTGCTTGCGGAGCTTCACGCCTTGTGGAGTATATTCCGTCTGTACACCCAGTCGGGCAAAGAGTTCGGCACCACGGCTGTCGCCTTGCGCGCTGTTGGCAAAGAGTCCCAACAATTCTACCTCAGGAGAACCGGTCGCCAAGGCTGTCATTTGGTACCAGTAGGAGGCTGCGCTCCAATCGCTTTCCACACGGAAAGGCGTGTCGCGGTAGCCGCCGGGTGTCACGTCGATGCTGCTTTCCGATGTCCATCCGGCTTGTGCGCCGAAGTCGTGCATCAGTTGCAGCGTCAGGTTGATGTAGGGACGTGAGATGATATTGCCCGTTAGCCGCAGTTTCAGCCCCACGGGTAGCACGGCGCCTATCATCAGCAGTGCCGAGATGTATTGCGAACTCACGTTGCCCGCCAGTTCGATTTCGCTGCCCGTCAGCTGGGTGCCGTTGATGCACAGGGGCGGAAAGCCTTCATTGCCAGCATAGTCGATGCGAGCTCCCAGTGTACGCAGGGCGTCTACCAAGATGCGGATGGGGCGCTGCTGCATGCGTTCAGTGCCGGTGATGGTGTGCGTGCCCGGTGTCACGCAGAGGTAGGCGGTGAGGAAGCGCATGGCTGTGCCGGCGGCGTGGATGTCTATCACGTCGGGCATGTGGTCTAGGGCACGTATCATTACTTGTGTATCGTCGCAGTCGCTCAGATTCTCAGGACGTGTGCTACCTCCCGATAGAGCATGCAGGATCAGTGCGCGGTTGCTGATGCTCTTCGAGGCGGGCAGCTGCACGGTGGCGTACAGCGAGGCGGGGGCGTTGAGTAGGTATTGCATGTTGTGGTTCTTGCTTTGGTTTGATGGATGCAAAAATAAGAAAAGTAGAAAGTTGAGACAAATAAATCTGTCTCAATCTGCATGATTCCTGGTGCTCACTCGGACGGAAATGCCCTTGGCTTGTTAACTTCTGAAAATGTTTTCCAAAAAGGGTGATAGGCAGTGGTACGTGGTGTTACAGGTTGCAGGAATTCATGGTAACTTTGCCACGCTTTTCAAAGATATATAGATAGTATGGTAAAAGAAAATTCCAAAGTATTCTTGTTGATATTGCTGGGCATGCTGACCGCTTTCGGTCCGTTCGTCACCGACATGTATCTGCCCAGCCTGCCCTCGATGGGCGATTATTTCAGTACCACTTCTTCGATGGTACAGTTGGGACTGACGACCAGTATGATTGGTCTGGCGGTGGGGCAGGTGTTCTTTGGCCCGCTGAGCGACCGCTACGGACGCCGTCTGTCGCTGCTGGTGGCCATGTGGTTGTTCATTGCCTCCACGCTGCTGTGTCTGTTCTCGCGGAGCATCGAGCAGTTTGTGGCTTTTCGCCTGCTACAGGGTATTGCGGGTGCGGGTGGCATTGTTATTTCGCGTTCTGTAGCGACGGACAAGTTCTCCGGTCGCGAACTGGCCAAAATGTTGGCGGTTATCGGGGCGATCAATGGGGTAGCTCCTGTGGCAGCTCCTATCGTGGGCGGGCTATTGACTGACCTAATAGGTTGGCAGGGTATCTTTTGGATTTTGTTCGGATTGGGCATTCTGCTACTGGCTGGTTGTTGTCATTTTCGGGAATCGTTGTCCCGCGACCAACGTTCGGCGGAGCAGTGGACTGATACGTTCCGTAGTTTCGGTATTGTCCTGTGCGACCGGCGCTACGTTTGTTACGTCCTTCAGATGGCCTTCGCTCAGGGCGTACTGTTTGCCAACATCGCTTCCTCGCCTTTCATTGTACAGCAGCATTATGGGTTTTCGGCTTTTGCTTTCAGCCTTTGTTTTGGTGTCAATGCGTTGGCTATTGGAATCGCAGCCGCCTTGTCGGTCAAGTTCCACCGACCTGAAAGCTGCACGTTGGTGGGTTGTTGTGGTATGGCCGTCATATCGGTACTCCAGTGCGCGGCTCTCATGTCGGGATGCGGTTTCTGGGTTTACGAGGTGTTGATGCTGGGCTTGCTGTTCAGCATGGGCATGACGTTCACCTCGAGCACAGCTTTGGCCATGGAGAGTCAGCGCGAGAATTCAGGTACGGCTTCGGCACTGCTCGGTGCCGTATGTTTTGCTGCGGGCGGTATTGTTTCGCCTTTGGTTGGCATGGGCAATATCCTTTCGTCCACAGGCATCGTTTTCGTGGTCTGTGCTTTTTGTTCGCTGGTGTGCATTCTGGTGGCTTTGGGGCGTCGGCGTACGCGCCTTTACTTCGCCTTCAGTACCTCCCAGAAACGTTGAGGCAGGTGGATATTCGTTATGCCGACAGCCTCTTTAAAGAGCGGGGCTATTTCGTTTGGCGTAAATCCGGCGATACCACAACCTATTTCCGTGACAAGGAACGTCAGTTCGGGATGTTCTTGGGCGCAACGGATAAAGTCGTCGACGTAAGGCTTAATTTCGGCAGGTCCTCCGTGCATGGTTGGGATGCCGTAAGTCTGTCCTTGCAGGCCTGCTCCTTGTCCCCATACAGCTCCCCACTTTTTCCAAGCCAGTAGGGCGGCACCTCCGCCGTGGGCTCCTTCCAGGTTACTGCCGAAAACGAATATCTCGCCGGGCTTCAGCTCGGTGATGCGGGGGGATGTGATTCTTGTGTCCATCATCTTGTTTGTTTTTGGTATAAGGCAAAGATAGGTAAACCGGGCGAAGTACAAAAGAGAAAAAACATAGTTTTTATTTTTGTGTGCCGAGGGGCAGCCTGTTTTATCTAAAGAATAGGTAATTCTTGCAGGGCATGCAACCAAATGTTGCGTGGGATTGTTGTATAAGGAAACAGATTTTGCGATATGGATACAATGAAAATGATGTTGGGTTTATGCGCTGTTCTGGTGCTGGGCCTGATGCCGCTGAAGGCGGCTGCGCAGGGCGGGAATCCTGCACGAGAGAGAGGAGAAGTGGTCATTTGCCGTGGAGCGGAGGCTCATACCTGCGGACAGATGGTGAAGGTGGGACAGGAAGCGCCCGACTTCCGCGCGGTGAATGCTACGCTGGAGGAAGTCAGCCTGTCGTCCTATCGGGGCAAGCGGATAATTTTGAATATCTTTCCCAGCCTTGATACGCCGATGTGTGCTCTGTCTGTACGTCAGTTCAATGCTCGTGCTTCGAAACTGGAAAATACTGTCGTGCTTTGCCTGTCGATGGATCTGCCCTTTGCGCAGTCCCGTTTCTGTACAACTGAAGGACTGGACAATGTGGTGCCGCTTTCGCTGTTCCGTAGCCATGACTTCGTGGAAGGCTACGGCCTCCGCTTGGTCGACGGTCCGCTGGAGGGTCTGATGGCACGTGCGGTCATTGTAGTTGATGAAGCTGGTAAGGTACGCTATACGCAATTGGTTAAAGTTATTTCGGATGAGCCTGATTATGAAGCGGCTCTGAATGCATTGCTTTGATAACTGTTTGTTGTGTGTAAATAAAGAGGTCAGTAAGGCCTCTTTTTTTGTTTGTTAGGGTGATATAGCGATAATGAAGAACTTTTTTGTAACCTTCTTTTATGCTGATTTATTTTTTGCTGTTCGTGGAAAATTACATCAATTCAGATAAATATTCCATTTTCCTTTTCTTTAGTTTCTTCTTACTTTGCAGTTGGAAATAATGTGGCTTTTGTTATCAAATTTACATGAAAGTGGTTGGTGATAAAAGAATATTTAAGCTAAAATAAATTATGGAAGCAATAACAGAATATCTGACTCGAAGTACTGTAAATACTTCGGAAGTAAAGGCTTGGGAAGAAGTCGTGATGTTGCCTACTTATGGAATTGGTAAGGAAGAAAAGAATCCTATTTTCCTTGAGAAGCGTGTCTATCAGGGAAGTTCGGGTTCGGTTTACCCTTATCCGGTAGTGGAAAAGATAGAGGATGAGAAACACGACCGTCCCTGGCGGGCATTCTTTATAGAGAATGAGTATATCAAGGTGATGATCTTGCCCGAACTGGGCGGACGTATCCAGATGGCATACGATAAAGTGAAGAAACGTCACTTTGTTTATTATAATCAGGTGATTAAACCTGCGTTGGTTGGTCTGACCGGTCCTTGGATTTCAGGAGGTATCGAATTCAACTGGCCACAGCACCATCGCCCCAGTACCTATTTGCCGACCGATTGCATGATTGAGGAGTTTCCGGATGGTAGTAAGACGGTGTGGTGCAGTGAGGTGGAGCGTATGTTCCGGACAAAAGGTATGGCAGGTTTTACTCTTTATCCGGGTAAAGCCTATATCGAAATCAAGGCAAATGTGTACAATCGTACGCCGTTTCCGCAAACGTTTCTGTGGTGGGCCAATCCGGCTGTGGTAGTGAACAAAGATTATTATTCGGTATTCCCGCCCGATGTGAATGCTGTCTTCGATCATGGTAAGCGTGCGGTGTCAAGTTTCCCGATTGCTACCGGTGAATATTACAAGGTGGATTATTCGGCAGGTGTGGATATTTCGCGCTATAAGAACATTCCGGTTCCGACATCCTATATGGCCATCAATTCGAAGTACGACTTTGTTGGCGGTTACGAGGAACATATCGAAGCCGGACTCCTCCATGTGGCAGACCATCACGTGAATGCCGGCAAGAAGCAATGGACGTGGGGTAACGGTGATTTTGGACAGGCGTGGGACCGCAACTTGACGGATGAAGACGGACCTTATATTGAACTGATGACCGGTATGTATTGCGACAATCAGCCGGACTTCACGTGGCTTCAACCTTACGAGGAGAAGTCTTGGGTACAGTATTTCATGCCTTATCAGAAAGTTGGCCTGGTGAAGAACGCCACTCGGGATGCCTTGATCAATCTGCTTCCCGAGGGAGACGGACGGATGAAGGTCATCCTCTATACGACGGCTGCCCATCGCGAAGTGCGTGTCATGCTGACTAATGTGGAAAATCACCGTATTTATTTGGATACGCTTACAGCGGTTTCTCCCGAGCATACTTATATGCAAGTGGTGGAATGCGACACGCAGAAGGCTGAAGACTTAAAATTGGTTGTGTTGGATGAAAAAGGCAACGTGATGGTAAGTTATCAGGCGGATAAACCTGAGATCAGACCGATACCTGAGCCGGCTAAGGCTGCGCTCGACCCCAAGCAGATAGCCAGTATGGAGCAGCTCTTCCTGACCGGACATCATCTGGAGCAATATCGTCATGCCACGTACCAGCCGTTGGACTATTATATGGAAGCCTTGAGTCGTGACGAGAGCGACATTCGCTGCAATAATGCGGTCGGTTTGCTGCTGATGCGTCGCGGGCGTTTTGCAGAGGCACAGCGTTATTTTGAACGTGCCATCAAAACGCAGACAGAGCGCAATCCGAATCCTTATGATGGTGAACCGTATTACAACTTGGGGTGGAGTAAGAAGATGCAAGGTGATGTAGACGGTGCCTATGATGCTTTCTTCAAGGCTACCTGGAACGCAGCTTGGCAGGATGCCGGTTATATGGGACTAGCGCAAATTGACATGATCCGCAAGGATTATGAAAACGGTTTGGATCATATAGACCGTTCGCTCTATCGCAATTGGTTGAATCATAAGGGGCGGCAGTTGAAGGCTTCCTTCTTGCGCAAGACGGGTGATTATACCCGTGCAATGGCATTGATCGATGAGTCCTTGTCGATGGATCGTTTCAATATGGGATGCCGTTTTGAAGCCTATTTGATCAGAAAACTGCAGGGTAAGGTGGAAGAGGCAGCAGCCGTGAAGGAAGAAATGAAGACGTTGATGCGTGGTGCTGTCCATAGTTATATGGAGTATGCCATTGACTATGCTTCGGCCGGCATGTACGATGAGGCTTTGCAATTGCTTTCTTTTGTGACAGAAGATACAGAGAATACGTATCCGATGGTATATTATGCATTGGGTTACTTCTCTTCGAAAGCAGGAAAGAAGGATGAAGCATTGGCTTACTATCAGAAAGCAGAACAGATGTGTCCAGATTATTGTTTCCCCAATAAACTGGAAGAAGTCTTGATGTTGCAGGATGCCATGACTTTGAACCCGACAGGATCCAAGGCTCCTTACTATTTGGGTAATTTCCATTATGCCGTTCGTTGTTACGATGATGCTGTGACATGTTGGGAAACGTCGGTTGCTCTCGACGACCGATTTCCGACGGTATTGCGTAATCTTTCTTTGGCTTATTATAACAAACAACATAATCCTCAGAAGGCATTGGCTGCGTTGGAGAAGGCGTATAATCTCGATACGACAGATGCACGTATCCTGATGGAACTTGACCAGTTGTATAAGAAACTTCGCTATCCGCATCGTCAGCGTCTGGATTTCCTGGAAGCTCATGCGAACGAAGTAGAACAACGCGATGATTTGTGTATTGAACGTATCACGCTATATAATCAGCTGGGCGAATACCAGAAGGCTTACGACTTGATTAATGCACGCAAGTTCCATCCGTGGGAAGGTGGTGAAGGCAAGGTTACAAGTCAATATGTATTCTGCCGTGTGGAGCTGGCCAAGCAGGCATTGGCGGAGAAACGCTATACTGATGCCGTACAGCTTTTGAAGGAAACAGAAAAATATCCCGATAACTTGGGTGAAGGAAAACTTTCGATGGCCGAGGAGAATGATATTCATTATTGGTTGGGATGTGCTTACGAAGGACTGGAAGACATGGATCAGGCGAAAGCCTACTTTGAACGGGCAACTAAGGGTTCGGCAGAACCGGCTATCGCGTTCTTCTATAACGACCAGCAGCCGGACAAGATTTTCTATCAGGGACTGGCTTGGCGCAAATTGGGTGAGGAAGACAAGGCGCGCAGCCGTTTTAACCGTCTTATCAAGCACGGCGAAAAGCATCTGTTCGACAGGGTCAAGATTGATTATTTTGCCGTTTCGCTTCCTGATCTGCTGATTTGGGATGATGACTTGAATGTCCGTAACCTTATCCATTGCAATCTGGTAATGGGACTTGGATACCTGGGATTGGGCGATAAGGAACAGGCACGTCGGTTTCTGTCTGAAGTGGTACGCCTTGATATCAATCATCAGGTAGGACAACAGTTACTGAAAATGTGTGAATAATTTATATGTGTGTCATCCCTTCTTCTTCATGCGGTATTCTTTAGGAGACATGTGCATGTATTTACTGAATACCTTTGAGAAGTAGTAGGGATCGCTGAAGGACAGTTCGAAGGCTATTTCCTTAGCCTTCTTGTCCGTAAAGTCCAAGAGCTGGCATGCCTTCTGTATTTTCAGCTGATTGAAATAGCTGATGGGAGACATGCCGGCTTTTTGGGTAAATACGGTACTCAGGTATGCGGGCGAATAGTTTACGCTCTGTGCGATGTCCTCCAGTGTGAGCTGCTTGTTCAGGTTGGCTTTCATGAAGTTGATGACCTTCTGCATGGTGTCTTGTGTTTGTGGCTTGTTTATTTCTCTGAATTGAGGGATGTATCTGAAGCTTCCCAGCAGGTACCATAGGCAGAGGGTGATATATTCCAGATTTTCCACACTGTATCCCATCTCCAGATTTACCAGGATTTCATTGAACAGGCGAATGCGGTCGTCGAATCGGGCGGAAGGTGAGTCATCGATATGACTGGTCCGATTGAACAGTTTGGCAAAGAGGCAGCTTTTTTCGCCGGCAAAATGTACCCAATAGATACTCCATGGGTGTTGGGCCGATGCGACATAGGTGTGAGGCGTACCGGCTTCGATGATGAAGAACTGGTTCTTTTTTATGAAACATCGACCTTTTCCGATGTCATACCAGCCTTCTCCTTCGTGACAATAGATCAGAATGTGTTGTTCACTGCCTTCTTCCCGTTGCCGATAATGGTTCTCCGCATGGGGATAGTAGCCGATATCGGTCGGATAGAGCAGGCTGGTCATGGGATTCTTTTGCACCTTGAGGAGAATCTCTTGAGGAATCACAATGGCCTTTTCATTGGGAAATCCGTCTTTCTTCTTTTCCATAAAGGATGTCAGTTTTGTCAGACAACGTTTCTATTTTGTCAGGGTTTTGTTTCGCCTTCGATGTAGTTTTCCAAAAACAGGTGTTCACCATCGAATACGGCGTACGAGAAGTAGTTGATCCAGTCGCCCAGAATGACGATACGCGATGAGGCGTTCAGCATCAGGTCCAACTCGATGTGGCGATGCCCGTAGATGAAAAAATTAATGTTGGGGTGGCTCTTGAGATATTTTTTGGTATAGAGCACCAGTGGTTCGTTGTTTTCGCCCATATAGTCAGGTTCCTTGCCGTCCACCCGTTTCAGGCGGCTGTGCTTGGCCCATGTCAGTCCCAGTTCCACACTCCAGCGGGGATGAAGTGCGGAAAACAGGGTTTGCAACGTATGGCTGTGGAAAACGGCACGCAGAAACTTGAATTTACGGTCGGGGTCGCCCAGTCCGTCACCATGGGCCAGATAGAATTCCTTGCCATGGATTTCTGTGGTCAGCGGCTTACGGTGCAGGATGACGCCGCACTCCTTCGTCAGGTAGTCGCCGCACCAGATGTCATGGTTGCCCGTAAAGAAGTGTACTTCCACTCCGAGGTCCGTCAGTTCGGACAGCTTGCCCAGAAAGCGCGTGTAGCCTTTGGGCACCACCAGCTTGAATTCGTACCAGAAGTCAAACATGTCGCCCAGCAGATAGACGGCCGAAGCCTTGTGCTTGATGCTGTCCAGAAAGTTCACCAGCCGGCGTTCTTGCGTACGGCCGTGCTCGATGGCACGCGAACCCAGATGGGCGTCGGAGAGGAAATATACATTCTTCATAAGGCGTATTTGTTAGGTTTTTATTTGAACAGTTCGTCCAGATATTTATAGAAGGCGGGATCTTCGCCTACCACAATCTTGGCTACTTTGCCTTCGGGGTCGATGACAATCTTGGTAGGATAGCCTTGTATGCCATACTTCACCGTGATGTCTGCCTCGTCCGTATTGCGCACGTGCAGCCAGGGCAGTTCATGCTTCTCTACGGCTGCTTTCCATTTCTCTTCCGTATCGTTGCAGTCCACACCCAATATCTCCATGCGGTCCTTATACTTTTCGTAGTATTTCTTCATGTCGGGGATACCTTTGATACACCAACCGCACCAACTTCCCCAGAAGTCCAGTACTACATACTTGCCGCGCAGGGACGATAGGGTGAGGTCTTTGCCTTGGAGATCTTTTAGCGTAAAGTCGGGGGCTGTGACGCCTTCGACCATATTCTTGCGCGCTTCTTCGCGGGCTTTCTGTTCTTGCAGGGCATTGTCCATGGCTTGATATACAGGTGCCATGATACCCGATTGGGCTTTTTCGCCGATGAGTGGCAACAATTCTTTGGCATTTTTTTGTCCCAAGCTGCTCAGTAAGTAGATAGAGAGGTCGTCATCGGGATGCTGGCGGATGTAGTCTTTTTGTATTTCCTGTATTTTCTCCAAGACAGGGCGATAGACATTCTGGTAAATGTAATAGATGCTGTCCTGTGCAACCCCGGCCTGTTGCTTGGCAACAAGTATATCAGAGATGGAGTCCATCTGTAGCATATAGGGGCGACACTGATCTTTTACGGTTTGCCAGGCTGCATGAAACGCGTTTCCGGTCAGTGTATAGTTGTATTGCTCGGCCGAACCGTTCACTTGCACAGTCTCGCCGGGGAATGCCACTACGGCAATGGATTTGGTGAGCTTGCCCGCCGAAAGGGGATACAGGTAAGCGGCTGTCGGTGTGCTGTCGTTGGCGAGAGGCAAGGTGAACTTGCCTTGTTGCAGCAGGATAGTGTCTTTTTGCATGGCTCGTTGGTTCAGGTCTGCTAAAGGACAATATGCTACAATCAGGGTGTCGCTCTCTACGCCGGTCAGTGTGCCGGTGATGGTTGTTTGTTTCTGTGCGGGCTGGCAGGCACAGAGCAGTGCCGTACAGGCCAGCAGGCCAAGTGTTTTCTGTTTCATGATATGCTGTTGTTTTTGTTATAAGAATCCCAGTTCTAGTTTAGCCTCCTCGCTCATCATGTCCTTGTCCCATTCGGGTTCGAAGACCAGGTTGATGGTGGCCGAGGCCACACCTTCGATGCTCTCTATCTTTTGGCGGATATCCTCCATAATGAAGTCGGCCGCCGGGCAGTTGGGCGCCGTTAGCGTCATGTCGATGCTGACGTTGAAGTCGTCCGTCACGTCAATTTTGTAAATCAGGCCCAGGTCGTATACGTTTACGGGTATTTCGGGGTCGTACACGGTCTTGAGCATCGCCACTATCTTTTCTTCTATTTCAAATTTAGTCATAATCTTGCAAAACTTGTTTCAAGAGCAAAACTACACTTTTTTTGTGAAATCACAAAAGGGAAGTGGTGCAAGGACGGTTGGAAAAATATTTTGCAGGCTAAAGTCCATAGTTGCGTCCGCCAAGTTCATGTTTAGCGAGCTAAAGTAGGTGTTTAGGAACGCAATATCGGTAGTGAGTAATGGATTGTCCAAATTTGCTTCCAATCCTTCATTTGTAGTGTAATCTGTTGCAGGAAAGGGACGTAGGTTGAAAGATAAAGTTTCACGGCGGTGTTCATTGTCTTCGGCTTGTACGGTAATGTGTCATCTTGCCCAATGTGGATGTTTCAATATAAGTGTTTTATTATCAATTGTCTGTGGTGAAGTCACATTAGGGGAATCTTTGAAATCAACTTGTGAAAGCAATGCAATGTTGATTTCCGTTGATTATTGTTGATTATCGTCCGTTATTTACGCTGAAAAACTTGACTTCGCCTTTTTGATGTCGTATCTTTACGAGAAAAAGATACGCCTATGAATCTGATCTGCCAATTGAGAGATTTCTTTTTTCGTGAAGAACCATCCGTTTCGTCGTACGACCGGCTGCTTGCCGACCTGAACCGTGCTTGTTCCAGTCTGCCCGAAGGACAGGCCTTTCTCGTGACAGGCGACGGCGAGTTCACTGTCCGCCTGACTTGGAAACCGCAACAGATGAACCCCGATAAACGCATGTTCAGCCTAAATGGACAGGATGAAGTGACGGAATGGATAGAAGCCGTTCCAACTGCTACGAAAGAGCCCAACCCTGTAGATATAGAAAAAGGGAAAAAGGAACCGAAGCAAAAGCGGATGATGCAACGCCTCTCACGCTACTTGAAGTTGCACTATGCCTTCCGCTACAATCTGCTGACAGAACGAACGGAATATGCCCGTCTGAATACAGAAGCCACGAACAGTGTTCATCATCTTGTTTATAAGCCCGTAGACAATCGGATTCTGAACGGTATTGCGCTCAGCGCCATCGGAAATGGGGTAAACTGTTGGGATCGTGACATCAAGCGATATGTGGAATCCGACCACGTACAAGCTTACCACCCCTTCGAACTCTATTTCACGAACCTGCCTGAATGGGACGGCAAAGACCGTGTGACGGAACTGGCAAGACGAGTATCCGATAAGGACGTTTGGATACGTTCCTTCCACCGCTGGATGCTGGCCGTCACAGCCCAGTGGACAGGCTCGGGCAACCGTGACCGTCGTGCTAATAGCGTAGCTCCGCTTTTGGTCAGCCCCACACAGGGTCTGGGTAAATCCACTTTCTGCCGTATGCTGCTACCTAAGGAACTGCGTGATTACTTCACAGAGAGCTTCGACCTGACCAACGCCTCGTCGGCGGAGAACAAACTGGCCTCCTACGGTCTGATCAACCTCGACGAGTTCGACCGCCTTCCCGTCAGCCGGATGCCCCAGCTGAAGAACCTGATGCAGATGGAAGACCTTCGTGTGCGCCGTGCCTACCGCCGTTCAGCCGAAGCCTTGCCAAGAATTGCCTCATTCATTGGCACGAGCAACCGCCGTGACCTGCTGACCGACCTTTCGGGCAGCCGCCGTTTCATTTGCGTGGAAGTGGAGCATGCCATCGACTGTACGACCCCCATCGACCACGCCCAGCTTTATGCCCAATTGCTGCATGAGTTGAATAACGGCGAGCGTTGTTGGTTCAGCAAGGCCGAAGAGGCAGAAATCCAGGCTGCTAACCGTCCTTTCTACCGCATAACGCCCGCCGAAGAACTTATTGGCAGTTGCTTTGCGTTTGCCGAGGCAGGCGAGCAAGGTGCCCGCCTGATGTCTGCGGCAGATATTTATACCGTGCTGAAGAAAAAGAATCCCGCAGCCTTGAAAGACTGTTCTTGTACTTCGTTCAGCCGCCTGTTGTCCCAGTTGGGACAGAGAGTACACACAAGGTATGGGAATGGGTATTGGGTGAAGAAAATATAAGTTGATACGGCCGGTAAAAGCAAAGACTGCCCACTGAACCATTGTAATGGTTGGGGCAGTCTGTTCCTGATACAATCTTTACCTGAATACCATTCCTCCGAGAAAGGAGGCATGACGGTAAAGCCAAACTACGTTCTTAAGAGATTGATTAAAGGTCAGTAGAATTAGGAAATCTATCAAAGATTTACCATACAGGTAAATTAAACTGTTGTATCTCAGCCTCTGTATGTTCTGTACGGAAAATCTCCAGTACTCTCTTTATGATTTCAGGATGAGCCGCAGCCACATTATTCTGTTCGCGAGGATCTACGGACAAATCATATAGCTCAACATCCTGATTACCTTTACGAACATTCTTCACGAATGCTTTCCAATTACCCATGCGAACGGCCTTCTGACCACCGGCTTCCGGATATTCCCAATACAGAAAATCATGTTTTTCCTGCTTGTTATCCTCTCCAAGCATAGTAGGAAGCATGCTAATACCATCTGTCGGAGGACATTCCACACCGGCAACATCACACATCGTAGGCATCATATCCCAAAATGCAGAAAGAAGATCGGACTGACTGCCGGCTTCAATATGATTCGGCCAGCAAGCGATCATCGGAACACGGATACCACCTTCACGTAAGGAACATTTGCCCCAACCTGTTTCACTCTTAAACGGTTTGGCACTATCGAAGAACGGAGAATCGGAACCTCCATTGAACGTAGGACCATTATCACTGGTAAAAATTATAAGTGTATTTTCATATAAACCCAATTCTTTCAACTTGGCGACCAAACCACCTATTTGCTCATCCCAATGACTGATCATGGCTGCATAAGTGGCACGAGGATAACGGCAGGGGAAATAGCCCTTATCACCAATATAAGGTTCCTCGTCACCAAATTTCTCAACATAATGCTTAATCCATCTTTCAGGGGCTTGCAGAGGTACGTGAGGAACGGGAGTGGTCCAGAACAAGGCAAAAGGCTCGTCTTTGGAACGCTCCACAAAATCCAGTATCTCCTGATACATCAGATCCGGAGCATATTGCTTCTGAACATACTTGACATAACTCTTCTCATCACGCGGATCTGCCCCCTTGTCAAGTTTTGTACCCGGTACTAAAAGATGGTTCTCCAGATATTCACGCTGCTCATTACGCCACAAGAAAGGCGGGAAATAAGTGTGGGCCTGACGTTGGCAATTGTAGCCATAGAAGAAATCAAATCCCATCTTGTTGGGCGTACTGACAGAACCAGGATAGCCCAATCCCCACTTGCCGATGCAAGCGGTTGTATATCCGGCTTCTTTCAATTTACGGGGAATCATTATTGTATTGGCCGGAACAGGACGTTGTCCTTCCAACGAAGAATCGGCCAACATCGCCTCATGGCTCCAGACTTCTCCACGCTCGGCACACTCGTCATTTCCACGAATATAGGCATGTCCCATGTGCAACCCTGTAAAGAGAGAACAGCGTGAAGGGGCAGAAACGGCCTGACCACTGTAATGGTTTGTAAAGCACATACCTTCTTGAGCCAGACGGTCTATATTCGGAGTCTCAATTTTCTCCTGACCGAAACAACCGATATCTGCACGGCCTAAGTCATCAGCTAAAATATAGATAATATTAGGCTTACCTATTTCTTGTTTCTTATCAACACACGAAACAAGAAATACAGGTAAAAACGAAACACATGTAACAGATAATAAATTCTTTCTTTTCATGTTTTTACTTATAATACTTTTCAAACAACTGTTTTACTATTTTTATAACTTCCGACGTATTTTGAAATTCATATTTATTATGAGCTTCAACCCATTTTCTTTCTATTGGATAGGAATCAGGTTCTCTTACTTCTTTACCATCTAACTTAAATTGTAAATATGTTACATATTTCTCCCAACGCGGATAGTAATAATCACGAAGCATTCCTCCCCATTCCTTATGCGCATAATCACGAACAGGAGTACACTCTTCCGACCAAGTTCCAATTAACATACGAGCATTATATTCATACAAGTCTTTCGATTTCGACGTTTTCCCTGCGGCGCGTGCTTTGGCAAGCCATGTTCCTACATAAAATGAAGGATGAGCAGATAATAATGTATCTTGATCTTTGAGCAACTCCAAAAAGCGAGAAGACCAATAATTAAACTGATCTTTATTTTTGGATTGATAGGCATCCACAAATTTATAATATGCTTCTCGACCTAAATCAGCTATATATTGACGAACAAAATCGACCACATCATAGCAATAACTTGGCACATTTTTCAAACGATCAGATTCCTTCAACAACAAAGCTACACCTTTTGCAAACTCTTGAGAATCATAAAAAATGCGACATTGGCTCCACGCTGATGCCGTAATTTTATTTCCTTTCAAAGAGGGGAGAGCGCAAAAGACTGATTCAGAAGGACGACGATGCCCATCATAAGTCCCATATACCGTATGATAAAAGATATTCCAAGCACAGGATAAATTCTCAGAGTCAACTCCATATCTTCTATTTGCATAATTTTTAATCCATTGTTCCATATCTGGAGAAATAGTACGCCAACGCATTTCATTTACCAGATCAAAAACAACAGGATTTACCTCTATACCTTCAGGAGTAGAACCAATGCCCTGCATTGAAGGTGAAGCATAAGGATCATTCAATCCAGCAACAGGGCCATGGGCAATAGCATCCAACCGTCCATGCAATCCAATATTACCACCATAATTTGTAATATGAGACCAAATCCACGGGAAACCATCAAAACCTTTACGATCTTTCCAAGCCGTCCAATACTCAGCACACAAATCTATTATCAGAGTATGCTGCCGATCCAAGCCTGCAAGTAATTCTTTTTTAGGATTTCCTCCCCATGCTTGTAATATCCAAGTTGCATTAGGATTATACGATAACATTGCAGCTTGCACCCGATGAGCAACATCTGTGATATTTATATTTTCTGTACTACCTCCTTCATGAAACAGATCTCCACCAAAAAAATCGGCCTTACCATACAACTTTTCATATTCACGATACCATACTTTAGCCATTGAAACAAATAATGAATCACTAGGCAACAATACAGGCGGACGTTGCAAACGATTCCATTCGCCTTGTGATACGATTTTAGCAGAAGGGAACTTTGAAGACAAACTATTTGGAACCATACCAAAAAAACCTTGAAATACAGGTTTCATCCCATACTCCCGCATTCGATTTACAATTCTTTTCTGCAAAGCTTCTTGTCGGACAAACCATTCATCGGGAAGCGGCCCTCCCATTTTTTCCATATTTCCCATCAATAACCAACCAAAATAAGCAGGACCACACAAAAAATCTTTTATTTCTTTATCAGAATAACCAAAATGAATTAAAGTATTTCTCCATACTACCTCTGTTCCCACCATAGCCATCGGCAAAGTAATGCCATTCAAAGCCATCAAATCAATCTCACGTTCCCATCGCTTCCAATCCCAAAAAGCCGTTGTATAGCTAAAAGTACAATAATTCATATAGAAATTTTGTACAAGCTTCGTTTTATGCCTTTCCATTTTTACTGGTAATGGGAGTCGTTTAGGTAAATTCAACTGATCTTCGCAAAAAGAAATGCTAACCTGACAATAATACTTCAAATACCAATTCAGGCCATAAGCTATACTGACAGGAGAATTGCCTCTAATTAAAACTTTTCCATCTTTAGCACCTATTTCAAAAAGATCTTCATTATTACTGGATTCAACCAACTCAAATAAAAATTTACCCTCATTGCCTGGCAAAACACGTTTTACTAAATCCGTGAGTGGTTGTAAAGCATACAAATAGCCAGCAAAAAAATATAATAACAAAAAAACAATACACCTATGTAACATATACCCCCGTTAATCTTTATTTTTTATCATTCCAATACAATAAAACTTAAAAACATTCACAGAATAAACATTTCAGGTACTGAAGGTACAAATCATCACAGAAAATTTTCACAATCTGCACATTCAGTACCTGAGTACTATATATTCAATATTTATACACAGCCTAAATTAATCTATTATTGAACAACAGCTCATCACTGAAGTTCATATCCAGGATTTTGTTGCAAATTATCATTCAAAGTCAGATCATTAATAGGAATCGGATACAAATAATATTTATTAAGCCAACCAGGATTAGGCATGCCGAACAAACAAATACGTCCTCCTCCAGTCCCATCATCTACGATAGGAAGATTAAAATTGTTTATATCAGGATTTGTCACATAACGCTCATTTTCGTAATCAGCCTTTCTTACGTAAGCACCATATTGGGTTTTACTAATATAATGCCCTTTCGCCCATCTACGTAAATCGTCAAAACGGAATCCCTCTGCATATAATTCTACTCGCCGTTCACGACGTATTTCCCACAGAACAGGATCAACTTCATAATCTTCAGGGCCCTTTACTGGATCATTAACAGAAATATGTCCACCTTTATCTCTAACTGGATCAAAATTAGCATCAATCTGACTCACTTTCATAGGAGAAATATGAGCACGCACACGCAATTTATTGATTGTGTTATCTGCTACATCCTGATTAAATTTTCCTAATTCCCATGCGGCCTCAGCATGATTAACCAAAACCTCTCCCATACGAAATATCGGCGCATCTGTATCACTGTAAGCTGTTTGGTTATCAGGCGTATAATATTTCCAAGGGTAATACCCTGCATTGGTAATACTATAGCCTTGCCCCATTTGATATCGTCCCCTAAAATGGGGTTGCTCTCTCACTATTTCATCATTCCACTGAAGTACTGGAAGAAACTTCCCAATACTTGAACCTGCATTAATTTCATCCATTAGTAAAATATACTCTTCATCCAGTTCTGACCCTGTCTTCTCATAAAAATCTGTAATAGGACGTTCTCGAATCCATTTCTGTGTAGAAATAGCTGTATTAACTCTAAAAGGGGGACAAATAGAATAATACAACCGATAATCTCTATTCCGAAATTCCACATTCATAATATCATTTCCAGTCAAAGGATTACCTTCATATTTAGCACTTGTCCATATTGGCTTGCCATCTTCGCACAAATAAGACTGTACCAAATCTGAGGATGCTTCTTGATAAGAGCCTGAAGATCCATTAGTACGAATTAAACCATGCCCTTTATTAGGTACATAAATTTTATATAACAACACTTCTTCTATCCCTGACAAATCATACGAATTAAACACTTCATTATAATTAGAATGAATCGAATATTTAGGCAGCAACGCAGCTGAAGCGTCAAAACTAGCTTGTAAATATTTGTTCGGATCTCCGCCCTGAATATGATGGTATTTCTGCCAAGTTCCTTCAAAAAGTCCAAAACGGGAAATCAAAGCATTCACAACATCAGGAGTTATGGAGTTTTCTCCATCACCAGATTCTTTGATGTGATCTCTAGCATAAACCAACAACTCTAAAATTTTATCCGCTAAAGTCAACCTATCTAAGCTAGGACCATACAAAATATCCTCATCTTTATCTGTCAACATATGGTCAATCCAAATAGCTTGACCAAAACGAGATAGCAAAGAGAAATATTCATTTGCCTTGAAGAAATAACAAACTCCTCTCCAATGTTCCTTATCTGAGGAAGACATTGACGAAGCATCCAGATTATCCAACATTACTTGAATGGTACGAATTCTCGAATAATCCCAACCATTACTTCCTGTTGAAGTATAATTAGCCTTTGTTACCTTATCCCATCCATATTTATTCTCATTATTGGCAGCTCCATGAAAACCATTATCAGAATAAACATCATAAAGTTCATTACGATCTTTTCCATAACCGGAAAACCATGAATAGAATTGCCAAGCATAAGTTTGACAGCCATCATAAGTTTGGAATAGAGTTTCTTCTGTTTCTTGATCAAGAGGAGTCTTATTCAAGAAATCATCATTACAAGATAATAATCCCAAGAAACAAACTATATAAAATATCTTTTTCATAAAATTAGAATGTTAAATTAAAGCCAAAAGCAAACTGTCTCATTAAAGGATACGACCAATTAGTAGAACCTTCACCCTGTATACCTGTAGACATCGACAATGAACCAGGAATAGCCACAAAAGAATCCGGATAATATCCTGTAGGCAAATGATGAAATGTAAGCAAATTTTCACCACTTACATAAAAACGCAAATTCTTGATATGAAATTTATTACAAAACTCTTTAGGTAAATTATAACCTAAAGTAAGATTCTTCAAACGAATATACGAGCCATCCAATAAATATTTAGTCTGAGTTTTCTGATTAGCACCATTATTTCCTCCAGATCCATACAAACGTGGCCAATAGGAATCCACATTATCTTCTGTCCAATAATTCAATTGATAATCGTAAACCGCCTCCGTAAACGTGCCTGTAGCGCACCAATATCCAGGCATCTGCAAATCACGCTTACCAACCCCAGTTAGAATAAAACTTAAATCAAAATCTTTCCAGCTGATTCCTCCATTTATATTATATTGAAAACGAGGTGTATTATTACCAATTATTTTCTGGTCACCTGGATCATCAATGGTATTTTTACCCGCATTAATAATGCCATTTCCATCATAATCTACATCACTGCTGGGCACTTAGTCCCAGCTGATTTTCAATTGTTTATAATTTAGTTCTTT
>ERZ779852.182-NODE-182-length-67949-cov-6.415471_pt1 | contig 67949 bp, 60 predicted proteins | sample MGYA00511559_ERZ779852 | MGnify/ENA primary metagenome ERZ779852 (study PRJEB29588, sample SAMEA2157977) | human gut metagenome | biome: human gut; feature: human-associated habitat; material: faeces | place: Denmark | collected 2008/2010 ...
CACAGGATATCAACTGGTTTAAACTTTATGCTAAAGCGTTTCATATTTTTCTTATAAAGATAGAACTTTATAATTATTAATGAATTTAATTCTAGGTAAATTTAATTTCATTATGTAAGATCACACAGACTGTCAGTTTTGAAGTCGTAAATTTTTTTAGGATAGCCTGTATGAAAAGTAATCATCCACTTATCTAAAAATACGGATAATTTACATTCTTCAAAATCTGTATAAATCAAGTATTGACCGTGGAAAAAAACGGTGTAGCAGACGAATACCTGGGGGAAAACTGGAATTTTTATATTGATGACTTTTAATCCAAATTCTTTTTCAAATCTAGGTTTTAATGTTGCTATTTTGTTAAAAATAGAAGAAAGAATAGATGTAAAATTAGTTTTAAGTCCATAGATGTCAATTTTACAATCATCAAATTGTAAAACCATTCTCTCCATTCTTATTCCTCCATATATTTCATTATCTGTATTTAGTTTCTCTAGGTGTTTAAATAGTGGAGTAAAAATATACGTTTTACCAGCATATTTTATACCATCCCAAATTAATCCAGAAATAATGATGTTTTTTAAAAAATCATATATTTCAGAATTTATAAAAATATGCATCCAAAGCTCTGCCCCTTCAGAACAAGAAGGAATCCATTTGGGACGAATCTGACAATGATAATCTTTTTCTAAAGCAGCTTTAAAAGATTGAACTTCTTCAAATTCCCTGTCATTGTAATCAATTGAAATAAATAAGTCATTCATATTTATTAACCTTTAAATAATTAGAATATATTATCATAAACTATAATAATACCTCTTTATCTTCTTCGCCATCAGCTTACGTCTTTCAGCAAGAAACTCTTCATAATCTGTATGTTCCATTTGTAATATAGTTTCTGGAATACAGTTTTGCTGGAGATTCTTGAACAGTAATGCTTTATCTGTAATGTTTCCATAAACAGCAATACCAGTATCGCACTGTTCGAAGACTTTAGAGAAATATATATTAGGAGAATCATCTCGCACAGCCTTATTAACCTGGGTATCTAAATATGTGTAATTGGCTATCTGATTATATTTTGATTTCTCATTTACTCCATTCTTAATCAAGTATTTTTTAGGGAAAATATGATGTACATCACCAATTACAGTTATAAGGTCATTGACTTTGTATCCACATGTAAACAAGGCATCATCTGCATCATGTATTTGAGATGCCAAATAAAGATTGAAGTATGGACTATTTATCACAGATGTTTCAAGATATTGCACCAAAGCTATATCCCAGAAAGTATCGGAAAGATTCGCAGCTTCCACTTCACTAAAGTAGTTTAGGAACCCTCTTTCTTTGATACGTTTTATATCCATATCCATTACAGTTTCTGGCGATGTTATATATCTACTTGTCAAAGTAGTCATTACATACCATTTAACCACATAATGCTTGATTTGCGTCTTGTCTATATTTGGATCTGCATTCAATAGTAAGTATAGAGTGTAGGCAAAGTCAAGGGTCATTTGAGAATTGATTAACTTGCTGGCAATGAATCCTGCTGACTTGATAGCTAGAACAAAATTAGAGAAAGTGTATTCATTCATAAAATCAATGACACCACTCGTAAGTTGTCCGAATGAATTCTCCGCTATCTCTTCTTTATATTCGCGTGTTTCAAAATCACGTCCACCAAGTAAACTTACAAGATCTTTCATCTTAGCTCTACCAAACTTATACATGAATGCTATACGCAAAATATCATTATAATCTGGATCAAAGATTTCCTCACGATCATCCTTCAACCATTTCAGTTTTGATGCAAAAATAGAATTCATAAATTCTTCATCTTTAATCATATCAGAATACCATTCTGGTTGAACTGATAAGTGAGAGAAGTAATCAATAGCTTTTCGAAGCATATTGCCTCCATAAGTAACATTGGCAGCTATTTTAGACATAGCGAAGTCTGCTTGATTTAGTTTTGCTCCTTGACTATTAATACGAATGAATATTTCTGTAACTTCATCGATAGTCAATTCTTTATCAAGCATGATAACTCCGATTTGTCTGTTCTTTATATCCAATAGTTGCATCAGAATCTTATTTAAAGCGCTGCCTTTTATCTCTTGATTCTCTTCGCAATAATCGTTGACAAATTGCCACATATCAAATGTCGGTTTAAATACCTCTGCGATATCGGCAATCCATCTTTTATCTTTCAAAATAGCGTTGTCTTGCACCTTAAAGCGTTCTTCATCGTTTTCCGGATTCGCCAATGGATTAAAGGCAATTTTAACACGCTTTTTCTGAAAGTCGGCATTAATAATGTCCATCCCCATAATGGCAGTCATAAGTGCAGTAACACGTTGCTGACCGTCAATCATAATTTTCTTTCCTTCAGCAAGTGTACCATCTTTGAGCCTGATGTTTGGACTTTGAGAGATGATAAGATACCCTGTAGGATAACCAGTATATAAAGAATCTATCAGATCTCTTACTTGTTTGGGTTTCCATACAAAAGGACGTTGAATTTCAGGAATCGCAATTTCACCTGATTTGATAAAGTTCAGTATTTGCTCTAAGGCAATATTGGATGCATTATATTTTTCAGCCATGTTCTATCATTATTTAGCTAAATTCTGTTTCGCTTTCTCCATCATTGTGATGATATCGAAATGCAATTTCATAATCTCATTATAATTCTCTTTATTCTGCGGTATATGAATATATTTAAGATTTTCTGTTATAGGATACATTAAATCTACATAATCATTTGTTTTTAAGAAAAAAGAGGTTTCATCATACAACTGTTGGTATCTAGTTAGTAATATATTACCAGGTGTAGCTTGCAAATCATCACAAACTATGGAACTAACACGTGAGGCAAAGCCTAGTAAAGACCCTTTTTCTACCACAGATAAAATACCAAATGCATTTGAAATACCAGTTCTAGATAAATGTATTTCATTTGAAATGGTCGCTTTATATAATTCTAAATCTTTACGTTGCTTTTCAACTTGATCTATTTGCTGTTTTAAGTTGCGTAGCTCAAAAAAACTAGCAATCTGAAAACCAACAACTATTGTAGCACAGACACCAATTAATGAAGCTATAATTCCTATGTATGAATCAGTCGTTATAGTTCCATTATTTTTTATTTGTCCCCAGAATGTCAAAGCGACACAAGTTACACTACTTATTATACAAGTTGAGGTGAGTATAATATTATTTTTGCAAGCCATACTTATTATATCAAATGTGTCACATTAATTTTCTTATACTTATTTCCCATACCAAGGGCAAAAGCCATCTGGTCTTTTATAATCAGCTCACCCTTTTGAAGCCCGGCTATAGCAGTCCTGATTTCCTGGAGTTCCTGACCACTCACACCGAATAAGTCTTTGATGACCTTATCGTCAATAGTCTGCTGTTTCATAATCAAAGGATACTGAGCATTGGCATAAAAATCAAAACCTTTTGATTTGAAGCTACTCATGTTCTGAGTGGCAAGGATAATACTCAGACCTTTATTTCGTCCTACAGCAATTAGATTACGTAGGGGACGATTGTCAAAGTCAAGCATATAGTGAGCTTCATCAATAATAGAGAAATGACGTATTTGTACTACTTCATCATTCACAGCTTGTTTATCCAGTAACTCATAAATGTTATTAAGTTTGGACATCAGGAAATACACAATAGCTTTGGCTATAGGTCCATCTTTGGGATATCCATCCATCTTGATAATGTAGCTGTCATCAATCAAAGAAACTTTATCTTCTGATTCAAAGATATGTGCATTAACCAATTGCTTCAGAACAGAAGAAATACTATCATCATTATTTGCATCTTTCATTCGTGATTGATAGCATTTCAGCATTAATTCAAATGAAATAGGGGCACCATTTGTTGATTTATAGGCCTCTACAATAGCTTCACTAAGACGGTTGTTCATGTTGGCACTCGCACTTACCCGGTCTATAGAACATAAAGCAGAAGACATTTCTGTAGAGTACAGATTGATTTCATTGATAGAGCGTCCAGTGAAATCCTTAAATGGAGTAAAAGGCAATGGCTGTGTCAATGGATCCAGAATACAAGAACGGTCCACATCGAAGAGAGATAACCAATGGTTATTCTGTATATCGCTGAACTCTCCTTTGTAATCAAATAAAAGGAAATTCACGGGATATTGTGATTCTGTGGATAACATTCTGAATTGCTGAATCAAGACTGCCAGCAAATTGGTCTTTCCGGAACCTGTAGCTCCCGCAATGATAATCTGTGAGTTGGTAATGGAACGGCTGTTTATATCTAATGTAGCTTCCATTTCTTCATCACCATAGTTCCCAATCAGAAGATTCAGGACTGGAATATCTTTTGCCATGGCTACTTTATTGTTCATTGCGTATAAGAAGGAATCCAGATTGTTGTCAGCCATCAGATAGTCACGCCCACGAAGCATTTCTGCTGCGATAATTCGAGAAAGGGTAGCGTTTTGAGTCCAATCAATGTTCAAGTTTGCGTATCTTAGTTTTAACAATGCCGAATATAAGGTACTCAAATCGTGCATTGTGAAAAAACTGGGAGTAATTCGTATGGATGACACAGACAATTGTATATCCTTGTAATCATCTATGAAACGCTTTGTAGGCAAACTTAATCCCACGATGAAGCAGATACGCATTACCTTATTCTGATTCAAGTTTATACGTTTCTCCCGATCTGCCGTTCTGGAAAGATTGATTTTTGATTCAATCAGTTCCTTGATTGGATTGATTGCATCAAACAATCCTTCCATTTGGCGCGTATTTGAAAAATTTATGATGCTCATTTCTTTTACTGATTAAGAGTTAAACCAAAATAACCGTCTTCAACCGTAGTATTCTGTGCTTCTACATTGCGATGAAGTGTATAGGTTTTGGAGATAAACGGTTCCAGTTTGATGTAGTCGCTGTCTGTTCTGATTTCAGAAGTCGTACAAAGCAAAATGGTTTGTTCTGCCAATTGTGGAAAATATTCTTCCATCAAGGCATCACGACTTTCATTGTCAAGAACCCCCATTACTGTATCAATCATTACAGGTGGATTATAATCTCCCAGGTTTCGCAATACTTTCAATAAAACTTGGATAAAGATTTGTTTGGATGCAGCATTAAGCTGATTCAATGAAATCTCATTTCCGGCAGTATGATAGAGTTTTATATTGAATTGTTCAATGCTGTCGGACAACTCAACTTTGGCTACATGACCTTTGTATGAAACAAGTAACTTGTTGAGCTGTTGCTGCATTTCACTTTCAATCTGGGCTTTTTTCTTCTTCAGCAAACTGTCTGCAATCTTTTCAAACAGAGGTTTGAGCTTGACCAAAGTGTCGAATTTAATATCAGGTTCTTGCTGGATTTGTACATCAAACTGATGAATCCGTTTCTCAAGACGTTGAATGTCTGCTTTCAGTGTCACTTCCTGAACTTTCAGTTTCTCTATCTGTTTTTGAGCGGCTTCATAATTTTGAATTAGATATTCATTACCACCGGCCTGTGTTTGTTCCAAAGTCTGTTTTTGCGAACGTAAGTTATCCAACGTGGAAAGTTGAATTTCCAGTTCCTGGCGCTGGCGGTCAAGTGCAATGAACTGATTGGAGCCAGTTCTTTTTACCAAGTTGGATAAAGCGGTTACTTCCGCTTCGTCAAGATAACCAAAAGGATCTTCTTTATTAGTACTATTTTGGATAGCTACAATATGAGATACAACCTGTTCTTCATCCACAGATTCACTGCACAGTGACAAATCTTTTAAGTAAGTTATAATTTTATTTGTCACGTCTTTCAATGTCTCCAACGGATAAGCACCGGTATTCTCTTTCTGAAGCTGTTCTTTTATGTGCAGGATATTATTGATTTCTTGTGCCAGGTTTGAAGCTAATTTAGGCAAGAATAAATCAATTTCTATGTTGTCAACAAATGCTTTTAGGTCCTCAGCATAAGTTACTGCACGCTTTACAATATCGTCAATTTTACTGGCAAGCTCCTGTATCTTTTTGTTAAGGGCAGATGCTTCCTGGGCACCGTCTTTTGCCCGTTTATATTCCATTTCTACCGACGCAAGATACTTATATTTTGTATCTTGTTCTGCTATACAAGTATTTAAGTCGGCGGTCAGCTTATCCTTTTGTGCGCACAGCTCATTATATTCCTGGGCTTCTTTTTCTGCTTCAAGACGTTGTTGAGCCCATTCCTGTTGTAGTTTTTCAGCGGCACGCTTTAACTGAAGGTATTTTTTGAAGCCCAATACATTCTCGAAATTATCACGAATGGTTTGGGCAAATACATTTTTCTTCAGCAATTCACTCGATTGCATTGCATCAAACAGGAAATACTGACTCAGTTCCTGAGGTAGATTGGCTTTGATGATTTTATTGATTTCCTGTTCTGCTTTTACCCGGTCTTTGGGAGCAGTCATAGTACCGTAAACATACATGTTCCCGTTCATGTTCAGCGATACGCTTTCCAATGGCTTTCTTTGCGGATTTAACTGATAAACACGCTTTAATATGTACTTCTGTTGCTGGCCGAGTACTTTCCCTACAAATGTTATCTGTAAGGAAATCTCAGGTTTGGCTGTGTTTAAGGCTCCCTGATTGAGCAATTCCATGAAATGCTCTTTGTTTTCAATTTTCAAACCATAAAGAGCTCCGCTTATGGCCTCGAATAAAGTAGTCTTACCGCCACCATTTGCGCCGCCAATCAAAATAATCGGGCGATCATCATCGACTGTCAAATCCAGATCAAGTGACAAGTAAGTCTTATAATTGCTTATTTTAATTCTCTGTATCAGCATAATCGTATTTATTGACGTATTTTTTGGATTGCATTACGGATGATGTTTTCCGTTTCATTATCACTCATTTCTATCACGTCAACTTTCTTGGCATGATAGGCTTTCAGAATATCTTCACTTAACCAGTCAAAATCTACACCTTCCGCTTCACAGATTGCTTCTATCATAGCTAAATCATCTTTGCGGATGCCGTAGTGAACAAATTTCGGATCTATACCTTTAGCCATAATCTTTATGCGTTTTCAGGATAAAAAGCATCCCAGTTTAACAAATCAGTTGTATTCTCAATCGGTAGCTTGGAATATAGCCAGTTACTTCCATCTTGAATGATAACTCCTCCATAAAGAGGTGTATCTTTAGTTGAATATTCCTGTATATATTGCAACAAGGCATTATGTTTCTCCGGAGCAGTTACATCACTTCCGGCACTTTTCGTATCGAAAAGATATACATGTCCATTCTTCATACGAATAACAAAATCAACATAAAATAAAGATTTTCCGTATGCAATGGCATAATGTTGTTTTCCTTTGTCCCCATTCTTATACCACCAGTCAATCCATTGTGAATGTTCTTCCAAATATTTCACAAATTCCTTCTCCGGATTAGAAGCTTCATTAAGTTGTACGAATGGCAACAAAGCATGATTTTTTGCAGTCTCAATATGATTCGTTTCGCTGTCATAGACTCTTTCTTCCGGAACTTCCCAGTTGTATAGTTTTAATTCTCTGGCTGCCGCAGATCTTTTCTTAGCCCGTTCTCTTTTACGGGCGTATGTTTCTAAGGCCGTGTCCAGTAAACGGTCAAATTTGGGTCTGTTATCATAATAAAGAACGACCTTCTTGGCATCAGTATCGAAGATTCCAAAATAGTCGGCAAGCATTTCAAGCAGGTAGTTGGCTATTTTATCAGCTCTACCTTTACTTTCAAATTGATGTCCTTTACCACTTATATATGCCATAAATACGCGGTCTATTTCCGATGCTTTACGGGCAAAGCGAACTTGATCTACCTTCAATATCTGTTCTTCATTCTGGAAGTGCACATCTTTCGGAATCTCCACATTGATTGTCTTGACATCCAAACGAATTGAATTCTTTACTCGCCTTCTGTTTTCATTTACTAAATCGTCATCACTTTCCGGCAGCGGAGTAAATTCATCATTATCATTTCTTAAAGCAGCCAATTCAGCGATAGAAAACAATCCGGCACCTCTTTCCAGTTTCCAGAATTCATCAGCTATTTCATACAATGTTTTCTTGAAGTCAGGTCCCAGATAATTTCGTTCCACATTAGGGCGTTCTGAATAGTAAGCCGGTAGAGATACATTCTCAAGATTTTCACGTCTGCATGCTGTAATCGTATTTTTCAAGATATAGTCGGAATCAGCTGTAACAATCTGAATTTTATCTTTTGCAATATCGGTATAAACATAGCCGATATTAAGCTGTTCTTTCGGATAATGTTTCTGTTCCGGCATTCTCAGAATACGTCCTACAGTCTGTATCGTAAACTGATCGCTTTGCAATTTTCTGAAGATCAACAGAACAGCTGCACGAGGGCAGTCCCAACCTAAAGCGATCGCTTCTTTAAATAGCAATACTTGTGTCATATTATCGGGACGTTCCAGTCCGGCGAGATTCTCTTTTTCGTTGGCAAGCCATACGGCCAATAATCCATTTTCGGCTGTTATTTCACAAATGGCTTCCAAATAAGTCTTCACCTGTTCTGCTATGGCCTGATCTTCCGACGTCATGGATTCCTTCACATCGTTGGGCAGCTGGATAAGTAATAGGGGATTGATTTTGACACCTAATTCCTGATAAAGCTCTGCCAACTGATTACGTTTTGCCAATGCTGCTTTAATCAGATTTTCGTTCAGTGTGCGTTCTTCACTGAAATCCAGTTCTATATCTGGATTCAGCACGACTTCTTTCTTAATCATTTCAGCTGCAATAACGTCCTGTCGGTAAACTTTTACTTTTTCATCAGGATGAAGTGTTTTGGGTGTAGCCGAAATACGCAATTCCACAGCCGGATTGATACGTTCCAGCACTGCTGCCGATTTGTCAGCAGTCTTTGACCAGAACATGTGTTCCTCATCTATGATGGCAACAATGGGCAAATCATACTCTTCTTGTGTCCGTCGTGCAATTTCATATAAAGAAGCAAAGCTTTCGCTTTCGCGTACCATAACATTACTTTCTTTGTTCACGCTTTCCCAATTGACAAACAATATTTCTCCGGGTTGTATGCCTTCACTTTGGTCAATCTCGTCAAACATTACAGGCCGAAGCTTCCTTGTTTCACCAAAGGCATTCTTTAGGCTGGCATAACTTTGCAGGTGCAGCTTACGAGGTGCAAACCAGATATAGGCAACTTCCTGATAACGGCTGTCACCACGTTCTTTCAATTCATCGGTTATATTTGCTAAAGCCTGACAGGTCATGACCGTTTTCCCCGCACCGGTTGGTGCTTCAAACACAATCTTATGTCGTTTTCCACCGAGGTTTAACAGACGGATCGTTTTATCTGTCAGTTCATTGATAGCGTTCTGCTGGTATGGTATATTTTTCATTATTCCTTTTTTTATTTTCAGTGTTTATTATGGAATTACCTTTTCCCAGAAGCAGTTATTCGAAATTTTCGAATAACTTAAACCACATATCATATTTCTATCTGATATATGTCTATGCTTCCTAATCGTATTCAAAGTTCAACATTCCATTAAATTGCTCTTCCTCTTTTTCTGTAGTAGCCAAAACATCTTCTTCAGGGAAAACGACAGCATCTTTTTTCTTAGGCAAGATTCTTCGGTAAGTATTGTATATTGCTTGTGGCAAAGCACACAACTCAACTTTGTCGCTGACATCATCAAACGAACCTTCCCAAGGATCTTCGCTGGGTGAGAACACATAAACCTTTATTGGTTGGGATATATCCATATCATAGATTATATCAACCAACTCATCGATGGCTTCTTCACGATAAATTATAAGCATCTGTTTTTTTCCATCATCGAAATAGCGGAAAACATTTTTATAGGTCTTTTGTCCTCCAAAGGTATTTTGTTCCGTATAGAGATTTTCCTTGATACAAAGCATATCTGTAGCAAGATTAACCAGTTTTCGCATATTCTGCATTGAGCGATTGCGTCCAACAAATCCGGTACGGTAATAGCGGAGATTATTTTTCGATGCACCAACTACTTCTTCGCCTTTCGCGTTTGTATAACCTTGAATTACTCGCCTGTTTCGTTCGTAAGTAACTTCTTCACAAATGTTGTTCTCATTATTTGTAACGAGAATACATTGGCGATGCCCTCCATCTTCCGCATTTAATTGCATGGTGGCATGGAGAGTTGTTCCGCTACCGGCAAAGAAGTCAAGAATGATAGAATATTCCAATGATGATATTTGTAATATCCTTGATATCAATCGAGACGGCTTAGGATAGCTAAATAGTAATTTATCATCTAAAAGTGATTTTAGTTCACGAGCCCCTTCTTGATTATGTCCTACTTCATCACTTGTCCACCATGTATCTGGTGTTCTACCTTGTTGAACTTCAGATAAATACCGCTTTTTTCGCGGAAAAGATGTTCCATTTTTTCCAAACCATATGCGCTTTTCCTGAATGAGTTGCATCATATTCTCCTCAGAATACACCCAATGTTTGCCTTCTGGAACATTAAAAAGTTTACCTGTTGGTCCGACAACATCATAATTCCCATTTGTTCGAGTCTCATTTGCAACTAAGTCTCCTGATTGCCAAGGTCCTCTAGGATCATTATCTGGATTCTTATAACGACTATTCATTGTTTCTGTACGTTTCAATAAATTGATATTTATAAAATTAATATCTTTAGCGTACATTAAAATAAAATCATGATTTACTGATAAATATTTAGCGTCATTCTTTATACTATGTATCTTTTGCCATAATATTGATGCAACAAAATTTTCTTGTCCAAACACTTCATCACAAAGTAATTTTAGCTGTGCTTGTTCATTATCATCGATTGACATAAAAATCATACCACGTTCAGACAACAACTTCTTTGCTATTTTCAGACGTCGGCTCATAAATGACAACCACTTAGAATGGCGATAAGAATCTTCCTTATCTACATAACTGTCGTTATAGATAAAATCTTTATTCCCTGTGTTATATGGAGGATCGATATAGATTACATCTATCTTTCCCTCATGTGTATAAGCCAAAGTAGCAAGAGCTTCCAAGTTATCTCCTTCAATCAGAATATGGTTTGGTGCATCTTTATCTTCACTGACAATGGCACGTTCCGGAACCTCTGTCAAAATGGGCAGTTCGTTGCGAAGACGTTCTTCTACGTCCTCTGGCTTATCTTCCCATACCAAACCATAAGTTTTATTTTCGCGTAACAGACCTAACAAGGCACTACGTTCCTTATCGGTCAGTCCTTCTAAAGTGTTGATACGTTTTATAAGATTGGCTCTATCATTACTGTTCATAACATTACTTGGCTTTACTGTTTTTGAATTCTGACTAACTGAACATCGTCACGTGTAGAGTTCAGCAGTTCTTTAATATCTACATCCAGAACACGTGCGATCTCCAGCAGTGTTTCCAGTCCGGGTTGTGATGTGTTGGTACACCACTTCGATACTGTGGCAGGGTCCTTGCCCAATTGTTCGGCCAACCATTTGTTGGTCCGCTTCTTCTCCACAAGCACAACCTTGATGCGGTTTATATCTTTTTCTTTTTCCATAAGGATTTTCTTTCGTTCTATGCAAAGATAAGAAAGCCTATCTATTTTTTATCCTTTCAATAGGACTATTTGCAATATAAATTGCGAATTAGTTCAATATTATAAGTTATTTCTCGATAACATAATTTCTTTTTGGAATAGAAATTCCTATCTATTATGTTAACTAACCGTAAGCATCGGTCCGTTTGGAAGTTGGTTCAGGTATGTGCAAAAATATTATGCCACATTGAAGAAGATAGGATAAAAGATTTTATGTGGCATAGACGCAGATGTGATTGCGCCTATGCTAAAATACCTCGACACGTAGCTGTCAAGGTCTCGACACGAACGTGACGAGACATCAGCACGAACGTGTCAAGACCTCGTCACGTACGTGTCGAGGTAAATTTAACTATATTTTAAGGAATATACAGGAGTTTGTTTTTTGAAAAGTGATTTGATTATATCAACTCTTCTTTCTAAAGAATAAAAGGCTACTGGAAACCAGTAGCCTTTATATCTAAATTCGCTTGAAAACAGATAATTATTTGCCCACACAAAAGTGCTTAAAAATATTCCCCAGGACCTCATCCGTCTCAATCGTGCCGCCCACGATTTCTCCCAAATGATAAAGACATTCGCGAAGGTCTTGTGAAACCAGATCACCAGAGAGCTGCATGGCCAGTCCGTCTTGTACGCGGTGGATAGCTTCCAGCGCACGGCTCAGTGCTTCATAGTGGCGGATATTACTTACCACCACATCGTTCTGTGAGAGGTCGGGCAGGGCGGCGAAGTCCACCAACTGCTTCTGAAGCTGGGAAAGTCCCTCTTTCTGCTTGGCCGAAAGGGAAAGCACACAAGCATCCTCTGGCAAGTCGGGGAGAGTCGTTTTCAGGCGAGCGAGTTGTTCATCTGCTGAAGAATCTGCCGGTGAAAACAAATCTGCTTTGTTTAAGACAATCACCAAGTGCTTGTCTTCGCAGCGTGGCAGAATCTTGTCGGCCAACTGACGGTATTGCTCTTCGGCACAGGTGGCATCAATAACCCAAAGCACAATGTCGGCCTGATCCAGCTTTTGGAAACTCCGTTCGATGCCTAAGCTTTCGATGGTGTCGGTTGTTTCGCGGATACCGGCGGTATCGATGAAGCGGAAAGTGATACCTCCCAGATTCATGGTGTCCTCAATGACATCGCGTGTGGTGCCGTGGATGTCGCTCACGATGGCGCGTTCCTCGTTCAGGAGGGCATTCAGCAGGGTTGATTTTCCGGCGTTTGTTTCGCCCACGATGGCTACGGGCACTCCGTTCTTGAGGGCATTGCCCACGCTGAATGTATCAACCAGGTGATGGATGACCTGCTCAATCTGACGGGCGATGGCTTCCAGTTCCGAACGGTCAGCAAACTCCAGTTCCTCGTGGTCGCTGAAGTCGAGTTCCAGTTCCATGAGGGAGGTGAGATGGAGCAGCTTGTCGCGCAGAACGGCCAGTTCACGGCTGAATCCGCCACGCATCTGGTTCATGGCCATGCGGTGAGTAGCGGCGGAAGTGGAAGCAATGAGGTCGGCCACAGCTTCGGCCTGGCTCAGATCCATCTTGCCGTTCAGGAAGGCGCGCTGGGTATATTCACCCGGTCCGGCGGCACGGCATCCTTGCCGGATGAGAAGCTGCATCACTTGCTGGAGAATGTAGCTTGAACCGTGGCAGGAGATTTCCGTAGAGTCCTGTCCCGTATAGGAATGAGGCGCACGGAATAGGCTGACCAGCACTTCATCGATGATTTCTCCTTCGGAGGTAAGAATGTGACCGAAGGTGAGGGTATAGGGTGCGCGTTCTGCCAGCGGTTTGCCGGATACGGGTTTAAAGATGCGGTCGGTGAGGGTAATGGCTTCCGGACCCGACACGCGGATGGTGCCGATGGCTCCACCTTGGGCGGTGGCGATGGCACAGATAGTATCTTCAGTTTGTAATATGTTCACGTGCGTAGTTCTTTTTAAAATCCTTGCAAAGATACGGTTTTCGGGTTATATCCGGAAGCGGAGCCGGCAGATTTATGCGTGGGCATAGAGGGTTTTCGCCAGCAGGTCAACGACCTTTTCGAGGTATTCGCGGTCGGTTTCGTCGAATGTGGCCAGTTGGTCACTGTCGATGTCAAGCACGCCCCGCACTTCTCCGGCAGCTATTATCGGTACAACGATTTCGGAGCGGGAGAGGGAACTGCAGGCGATATGGCCGGGGAACTGGTCTACGTCGGGCACGAGCTGGGTACGGGCTTCAGCCCAGGCGGTGCCGCATACGCCGCGTCCTTTTCTGATGCGGTAGCAGGCCACGCTGCCCTGGAACGGACCGAGGTGAAGTTCGCCTTCGTGTACGAGATAGAAGCCTACCCAGAAGAATCCGAATGCTTCTTTCAGGGCGGCACTGGTATTGGCCAGTACGCTGATTTCGTTTTTCTCGCCTTCAATCAGTGGGGCGAACTGTTCAAGAAACTGGAGGTAGCGCTGACGCTTGTCGGTAAGGTTGGATTTGAAACTTGCTTCCATGTGTGTGAGTTCTCAGACATAAAAACAGGTTCTCCTCCGTAGAGGGGAACCTGTTGGTTGATAATAAGTTTGTTAAATTCTGTCGAGTACGACTTTGATCAGGTCGTCAATCTTGTTCTTGTATCCGGTATTGGCTTCCTTTGCTACCCGGTTGGCTATGACCATGCATACGGTAGTAGCCTTGTGGCCTTGCAGACGGGCCAGACCGGCCAGGGCAGAACTTTCCATTTCGAAGTTGGTGATGCGGTGTCCCTGATACTCGAAGCTTTCGATCTTTTCGTTCTGGTGCGGATCGGCCAGCGGAATACGGAGCTGACGTCCCTGCGGACCGAAGAAACCGCCGCAGGCTACTGTTACGCCGCGCACCATGTCCGTACCGGCAATGCGGTCTACCAGCTCTTCATTGGCATGGATCACGTAGGGAGCCGGCGCACAAAGATTGCCTGCCCATCCCAGGTGGTTGAGCAAGGCGCGTTCCATGGGCAGGTCGCATACGGCATTACGTCCTTCGTAGAAGTTCAGGAGTCCGTCAAATCCTACGGAGATGGCGGAGCAGATGTAAGTTCCTACGGGAGTATAAGGCTGCAGACCGCCGCAGGTACCGATACGCACGATTTCCAGCTGGCGGAAGGTATCATTCTCTTCACGGGTCTGGAAATTGATGTTGGCCAGTGCGTCGAGTTCATTCATTACAATGTCTACATTGTCACATCCGATACCGGTAGAGGTTACCGTGATGCGTTTTCCCTGATAAGTTCCGGTAATGGTACGGAATTCACGGCTTTCTACTTCACATTCTTTAGTGTCGAAATGGGAGGCCACGAGTGCCACGCGTCCGGGATCGCCCACCAGAATGACTTTATCCGCCAGATACTCCGGTTTTACGTGAAGATGGAACACTGAGCCGTCTTCATTGATAATCAGTTCTGAGGGTGGAAAATACTTTTTCATATAAATTGCTTTTTAGTCGTTAAGTAGTATGTAAAGTTATTGTTGTTGTCATATCATTTGCCGATGGGATCATGGCTGGCGGGATGGGAATCCGGCCGGGCAATGCTGCTTCGCATGTCGGTGTCGGCCTGGATGTTTTTCATCCGGTAGTAGTCCATGATACCGAGGTTGCCGCTGCGGAAAGCTTCGGCCATGGCCTTGGGCACTTCGGCTTCTGCCTGGATCACGTTGGCACGGGCTTCTTCGGCTTTGGCTTTCATTTCCTGTTCCAGGGCTACAGCCATGGCACGGCGTTCTTCTGCCTTGGCCTGGGCAATGTTCTTGTCGGCATTGGCCTGGTCCATCTGAAGGGCTGCACCGATGTTGCGGCCGATATCGATGTCGGCAATATCAATGGAGAGAATCTCAAAGGCAGTACCGGCATCCAGTCCCTTGCGCAATACGAGTTTGGAGATGGAGTCGGGGTTCTCAAGTACTGACTTGTGGTTCTCGGAAGAACCGATAGAGGATACGATACCTTCGCCTACGCGGGCCAGTACCGTGTCTTCACCGGCACCGCCCACCAGCTGGCGGATATTGGCACGTACGGTGACACGGGCTTTGGCGATCAGCTGGATACCGTCCTTGGCTACGGCTGTCACAGGAGGTGTGTCAATGACTTTCGGATTGACCGACATCTGTACCGCTTCGAACACGTCACGTCCGGCCAGGTCAATGGCTGTTGCCATCTGGAAGGGCAGGTCAATGTTTGCTTTGGAGGCCGAAACCAGGGCGTGAACCACTTTTTCCACATGTCCTCCGGCCAGAAAGTGAGCCTCCAGACCGTCGCGGGTAATGTTGCTCAGGCCGGCTTTGTGAGCCTCGATCAGTCCGGGTACGATGACATAGGGCGGTACGTTACGGATACGCATCAGAAAGAGCTGTACCAGCGAAATGTTGACGCCTGATACTTTGGCCGAGAGCCAGAGGAAGAAAGGTACATAGTGGAAGAAGATGACCAGCAGGATGATACCGCCACCGGCCATGACAAACGGAAGATAACTCGGGTCAATCATAATTCAGATCAGTTTAAAAGGTATATAATTCAGTTGGTTCTCAGACACGTTGCACATATACGACACCGTTGTCGATGCGGGAAATCCGGATTGCGGTCTTTTCTTCGATGAAGCCGTCGGCAGACTGTACTTCAATGCGCTGGCCTTTGATTTCGGCGTTGCCGATCAGGGTCAGGCGGGTGGTGGTAACTCCTGTATCACCCACCTGAAGATCCAGTCCTTTCAGCGGGTTCAGCTTGAAGTTCAGAGTCTGGTTCAGAGCCAGCCGGTCCACGGTTTTTGACCGCATGAACCATAGGGTGACTCCTGCGATTCCGACAACGGAAGCGCCCAGAGTGATGAAGCCGGCCTGGGTACCCAGCGAACTGAATGCGTAGTAGATCGCATACAGAATGCTTGCCCCCGAGGCAATCCCTGCCAGACTGATGCCCGGAATCAGGAATACCTCCACAGCAAAAAGCAGCAGTCCGGCAATGATCAGTGTAATGATAATCAGTGCTCCCATAAGTATAGGTTTTAGTGTGAAATCGTATTATTTCCGGTTCAGGGCTTTCAGCTCCGTGTTGCGGATGTTGACCGTCAGACTGGCGATTTCTTCCCGCAGCTGCTTGATGCGCTGTTCCTTGTCCAGAATGGCCGGTGTGAGCCGGTCTTTTCCTGCCTTGTTGGACTGTCCGTACAGTTCCCGCTGTTTGCCGAGCGTTTCAGACAGATTGTCCAGGTCTTTCTGTTTCTGCGACAGGGTCTGGTACTGCTTGCGTGCCTCAGTCGAGCGGAAATCGGCCAGTGTATGATAGACCACATTGTCGTCCACGACGAAACGGAAGTCTCCTTTTTTCTTTTGCTCGTCCTGTCCGTACATCACTTTGGCCAGTTGCTGACGGGCGAGACGCACCTTGGCTGCATCAGTCTGTGTCTTCTGGATGCATTGCAGGGAAGCGGCTGCCTGAAGCATTTCGGGACTGGTTGATTCGTAGTCGTAAACCTGTTTGGACTCGTTCGGAACGAATACATAAACGCAGACCTTGTCTTCCGGCTGGTAGCGGTCGGAAGCAAACCATCCCAGGTTGTTGAAGTCGTCGATGGCATACATGTAGTCATTGGCAACTGAGTTGAACGGGAATCCCAGATTGTCTGGCCGGAGATAGGCATTGTCATCCGAGTCATAGCGGGTAATGAAGATATCGTATCCGCCCAGACTTTCTTCCCCCTGCGCGGCATAATAGAGGGTGATACCGTCCGAATCCAGGAAAGGATAGTTCAGGTTGGTTCCTCCTTCTTCCAGTCCTTTCAGCGGCTCCGGATCACTCCACTTGTCGATCATTTTCACGCTGCCGTACAGGCTGGTTGCTCCGTCTGCATTGGGACGTGCCAGAATTTTCTTGTCACCCATTTCGTTGGTGAATTCCGTGCATCCGCCTTCTCCGGTTGCCTTGATCTCACCGGATTCCCGGCTGAGCTTATAGGCACTGAGAAAGTCCCGCTTGCTGACCGTGAAACTGTCGATGACAGCCACCTTTTCCACTCCCCGGATCATGCGGGCTCCCATCCGGTAGCGTTCCATCAGGGTTTCAGCTTCCGAAGTGTCCCGTTTTTTCCGTTCCAGCCAGTAGATGTGATCCTCCAGATTCTGGATGGCTTCGTCGAAGCGGTACAGATCATAATAGGCTTTGCTCAAATAAAGAAAGCCGTTGATCACTTTGCGCTCTGCACTTTTCTCCAGATAGGGAACCGCTTTGCTCAGTTCTCCCGTTTCATAGCAGCAGGCACCATACCAGAAGTTATAGTTGGCATTCGAAGGAGCCTGTCTCACCAGCTTCTCGAATACGGGCTTGGCTTCGGCAAACTTGCCTTCCGTAAACCATTTCTGGGCTTGGCTTAAAGTCTGTGAGAAAGCATTGCCGGTAAAACACAATGCCAAAAGGGGAAATATGTATTTCTTTTTCATTGTCTCTGTCATTTAAAAGTTTCTCAAATATAGGCATATTCTCCGAATTATGCCATTTTCATTCCTTCATTTTTTATTTTTAAGTTCCTTCCTGCTCCGGGAGATCTGTTTCCCCGGAACAGGGAGACCGGACCCGTCTTTTCCGGAGGCCGTTTCTGAACCGGTTGGATCTTATTGCGAAATTAGCAAATTCTGTGACACAATCAAAACATATTTTTCGTAATTTCGTCGCCGTTTTAACAAGATACGAAACATGGGAAAAATGACGGAAGAAGACCGCCTGATGCGCCGCATCAACCAGCGGTTCATGAAAGGAGTGATGAATTACAGGCTGATAGAAGAAGGCGACCGCATTCTGGTGGGGCTTTCGGGAGGAAAGGATTCGCTGGCCTTGCTGGAGCTGCTGGCCCGGCGTTCGCGTATCTACAAGCCGAAGTTTTCGGTGGTGGCTGCGCATGTGGTGATGAAGAACATTGCCTACGAGTCCGACCAGACCTACCTGCGCGAATATGCCGAAAGCCTGGGAGTGCCCTATGTGTGTTACGAAACGGAGTTTGATCCGTCGACCGACACGCGGAAGTCGCCGTGTTTCCTTTGTTCGTGGAACCGCCGCAAGGCACTTTTCACCGTGGCCAAGGAACAGGGATGCAATAAGATTGCACTGGGTCACCACATGGATGACATTCTGGAAACCCTGCTGATGAACATGACCTTCCAGGGAGCGTTCAGTACCATGCCGCCGCGCCTGGTGATGCGCAAGTTCGACATGACCATTATCCGCCCCATGTGTCTGGTGCATGAAGCCGATCTGAAGGAAATGGCCGCTCTCCGTGGTTTCCGCAAGCAGGTAAAGAACTGTCCGTATGAAAAGGATTCCCACCGTTCGGACATGAAGGAAGTGCTGGCCCGGCTGGAAGCCATGAATCCGGAAGCCCGGTATAGCCTGTGGGGAAGCATGAGCAACATTCAGAGTGACATGCTTCCGGTAGAGGAAGACGGTCCGCTCGGGTGAGATTCAGCCGGCAGTGTGCAGGATCACCTGTTTGCCCGACATGGTGACTTTTCCTTCCGCAATCAGTTCTGCCAGGGCACGGGCCAGTGACGGACGTGCCACTCCCAGAATAAAGGCGACCTCCTGCTGGTTGTGGATCCCCCTGTGCATCTTCAGGTAATTCAGCAGACGTGATTTCAGGCTCTGCAGGGCAAATTCATTCAGCTTGCGGCTCAGAAACAGGCTGCGGTCGGAAATGATGGCAATGAAATTCCGCATCACGGCCGGCTGGGCATGCATGAAATTCTCAAAGCGTTTCCGGTCCATGACAAGCACCTCGCAGAGTTCCGTCGCTTCCACATTCACAGGGAAGCGGTTCTCCGAGGCATAGATAAAAGCCGGTGCCAGAATATCGGGTGCCTTGATCCGGTCGATGGTGAGCTGCTTGCCTTCGGCGTTCTCCATTTGTGTCCTGACATTTCCCTTCATCAGAATAAACAGGGAACGGCACACGTCACCCTGACGGGCTATGAATTCTCCTTCCTTATACGTGCGCAGGCTGTTCGGGGCTTCGCGCAGCAACTGGCTGAGCGCTTCCGGATCACACCCTTCAAACAGGCTCATCCGGTTCAAAACTTCGGTATGCATCTTTCTTTTAACTTTTCTTTGGGTTGCGTGTCACATAAGTTACAGAAATCCTCTCCGGGATTCCGGATCTTTGCGCAAACTTAATGAAAAATCAACAATAACCCAAGAAGGAATATGGAAGGAAATATGTTTTGTTACCAGTGTCAGGAAGCAGCCAAGGGCACTGGATGTGTGTTGAAAGGAGTGTGCGGAAAGAAAGATACCACCGCACGCTACATGGATTTGCTGCTCTTCGTGGTACGGGGTGTGTCGGTAGCTGCCGATGCCTTGCGTACGGAAGGATGCCAGTTGGATGCCGATACGAATGCCTTTGTCACCGACGCACTTTTCGCGACGATTACCAATGCCAACTTTGACGATGAAAGCATCCTGGCCCGTGTACGCAAGGGATTCCTTTTGCGCGACCGGCTGAAAGCCCGTGCCGTGGATGCAGGCATCACTTTGCCGGAGGTGGATGAACTGACCTGGTGCGGAGAGGAAGAAGAATACCTGGCCAAATCAGCTTCTGTCGGCGTATTGAGAGAACCGGACGAAGATCTGCGTTCGCTGAAGGAACTGCTGATGTACGGACTGAAGGGAATGGCTGCCTACCACGAGCATGCCATGCGTCTGGGCTTTACGGAAGATGCCATTCATGCCTTTATGCAGTCGGCTCTGGCACGTATCACCGTGCAGGCGATGAGTGCAGACGAACTGGTGGCACTGGTGCTTGAAGCCGGACAATACGGGGTACAGGTGATGGCTTTGCTGGATCAGGCCAATACCACCCGATACGGTCATCCGGAACTGACGAAAGTGAACATCGGAGCAGGGAAGAATCCGGGCATCCTGATCAGCGGACACGACTTGCACGATCTGGAGGAACTTCTGCGCCAGACCGAAGGTACGGGAGTGGATGTATATACGCATAGCGAAATGCTTCCGGGACACTATTATCCGGCTTTCAAGCAGTACAAGCATTTTGTGGGCAACTATGGAAATGCCTGGTGGAAACAGCGCGAAGAGTTTACGGCGTTCAACGGCCCGATTGTCTTTACGACCAACTGCATCGTTCCGCCGCTGGAGAATGCCACTTATAAGGAACGGATGTTCACGGCCAATTCGACAGGCTATCCCGGATGCAGACACATTGCTGCAGATGCCGATGGTCATAAGGATTTCTCGGAAGTTATTGCCCTGGCCAAACAGTGCCAGCCGCCCGTGGAACTGGAGCAGGGAGAGATTGTCGGCGGATTTGCCCACAATCAGGTGATGCAACTGGCCGACAAGGTAGTTGAGGCTGTAAAGAGTGGTGCCATCCGTAAGTTTGTGGTCATGGCCGGATGTGACGGACGCATGAAGAGCCGTGACTACTATGCCGACTTTGCCCGGGCCCTTCCGGAAGATACGGTCATCCTGACGGCCGGTTGCGCAAAGTACCGTTACAACAAACTTCCGCTGGGCGACATTCAGGGAATCCCCCGTGTGCTCGATGCCGGACAATGCAACGACAGCTACTCACTGGCCGTCATTGCCCTGAAACTGAAGGAAGTTTTCCAGTTGAATGATATCAACGAACTGCCCATCGTGTACAACATTGCCTGGTACGAGCAGAAAGCCGTCATTGTCCTGCTGGCCTTGCTGAGTCTGGGCGTAAAGCATATTCACCTGGGGCCCACCTTGCCGGCTTTCCTTTCACCCAATGTGGCCAAAGTGCTGGTTGAGCAATTCGGCATCGGCGGCATTACTTCCCCTGACGAAGATCTGAAACGGTTCGGAATCCTGTAAGTGATCATTTTCTGTTGCAATAGGATGCAATTATCTCATCACTTCCTCTTATCTTTGCATCATGAATTATCTGGAACTGTTTGGAACCCTCGTGGGGTTAGTCTATTTGTGGCTTGAATACCGGGCCAGTATTTATCTGTGGCTGGCATGTATCATAATGCCGGCCATCTATCTGGTAGTCTATTACCAGGCCGGACTCTATGCCGATTTCGGAATCAATGTCTATTACCTGATTGCTTCGGTCTACGGCTGGATTGTCTGGAGCAGAGGACGGAAAAAGCATGATGCACAGCAGGAGGAGAAGGAAATCCCTATCACCCGCATGCCGTTCAGGAAGTATTTTCCTTTGACGGTGGTCTTTGTCCTGTGCTGGGTGTTCATAGCGTGGATACTGATTAAGTGGACAGACAGCAGCGTGCCCTGGACGGACAGTTTCACGACGGCCCTGAGCGTGATAGCCATGTGGATGCTGGCCCGCAAATATGTGGAGCAGTGGTGGGCCTGGATGATTGTGGACTGGGTATGTTGTGCCCTCTATATCTACAAGGAGCTGTATTTCACTTCAGCTTTGTATGGAGTGTATGCGATCGTCGCTTTCTTCGGATGGAGAAAATGGCTTTCATTGATGAGAACCGGATCACGAACTGAAAACGAATAATCAGCTGGCAATATGGAGAAGAATAAATCAGGGATATATCCTGCTATACCCGAAGCCGTAGTTGTAGGGAACGGAGAGTTTCCATCGCATCCGTTTCCCCTGTCCGTTCTGGATCAGGCACCTTGCGTGGTGTGTTGCGATGGAGGGGCGAATGCGCTGGTAGAAAGCGGACGTCTGCCTGACTGGATTGTAGGCGACGGAGACTCTCTCTCGGAAGAAAACCGGATTCGTTTTCAGGACCGCATTCATCGCATTCCGGATCAGGAAACGAACGACCAGACGAAGGCTGTTTCTTTTCTGGCTTCGCAGGGCATACGTCGGATTGCCATTTTGGGAGCAACAGGTAAACGGGAAGATCATACGCTGGGCAATATCAGTCTGCTTATGGAGTATCAGCAGATGGGGCTGGAAGTGGTGATGCTGACGGATTACGGTTTCTTTACTCCGGCTGCAGATACACAGACCTTTGCCGGATTCCCGCACCAGCAGGTGTCCGTCTTCAATTTTGATGCGGTGCAGTTGCGGAGCGAAGGATTGAAATATCCGATCTATGATTTCCTGTATTGGTGGCAGGGAACTCTGAATGAGGTGGAAGGCGAATCGTTCCGGATTATGGCGAAAGGGCATTATCTGGTGTATCGCACTTATGAGGCGAAGGGGTAATCATTGTTGCTACATGGATTTGTCGGGTTGGCAAAACAGTTTTATTGAATTCTACCATCATTAATTTATTATATATTTAAAGATAATAGTATATTTGTCAGGCATAATGTAATGGTTATGGAACGCAAGCCTTGGAATCATATTAAAGTTATTTTGTGATGAAAAATAAAGCTGATAAATACTCCACGCCTCGATGTGGAATGTTGATACAGATGGCTTAAAGCTTGGACGTAAAGATTGATGATTTACTAAGAATCGAGTAATTATGGAAAAAGAGACTGGTTATGTATATATATTGACAAATCCGAGTTTTAGAGAAGATTGGGTTAAGATCGGTAAAAGTTCACGTCCTGTGGATGTTAGAAGCAAAGAACTTGACAATACAGCCGTACCTTTGCCTTTTGAGATTTATGCGACTCTCAAGACCTCTAAATATGCTAAGGTTGAGAAACAAATACATAAGCAAATTGATCGCCTGACAGATCTGCGTATAAGGCAGAATCGTGAATTTTTTAATATAGCCCCGTCTGTTGCTTTGGACATTATGCGGGATATAGCTGATTTACTTGATGACGCCGAGCTATATGTGTATGTTGATGGAAAGCCTGTTGTCAGCAAAAGTAAAGATGAGGATAAGAAGATAGAAGCAGAATCTAAAGAAAAACAACGCAAAACTCAAAAGCCTCCGTTTAAGTTTCATATGATAGGCTTGAATGTGGGAGATACAATCATTTTTGATGCACTTCAGATTCCTGTCAGAATAGCCAGTGATGATAAGATTGAGTATGATGGTCGTCTGTATAGTCTCTCTGCATTTACAGCTAATTTTCTGCCAGAAGAAAAGCAAAACGCATCGGGAGCATACCAAGGTCCTAAATATTTCAGTTATAATGGTAGGGTATTGAGTGATTTGAGAAAGGAAAAGGAACAGCATTAAAAAGTAAATTATATATGATAAATATACGAAAACTTGAAGCAGAACTTTGGGAATCGGCTGACCTATTGAGACAAGGCAGCAAACTGACAAGTAACCAGTATTGCATGCCTGTCTTGGCTTTGCTGTTTCTTCGTTATGCTTATAGCAGGTATAAATTGGTGGAAGCAGAAAACGCGACTTCCTTTCTATGAATTTATATTTGGCGAACATATCCAGAATGTCCGTATAGAGATAGATGTTTACATGAAATCGTAGGATGCTGACCTGATAAAACCTGTATCTGACCCGATAAATATACTTCCTGACCCGATAACGGAGCGTTTGTATCAGACGGTTCAAGAGAAAGGCAATTTAAATGACTCCGAATATAGAGGGTTATTAGGTGTATCAGAAGTTACGTCAAATGCCGGTTGGAGGAGCTGTGAAAATCAGGATGATTGTGCGTGTGGGCAGCAGGCCAGATTCAATCTCAATCTTCTTAAATCTAAGAAAATGAAATCTCTTGAAATGCTTGTTACTCTTGAAATTTCCAAATACAGCTTCCATATCTTGTGGTTGCTGACTGTAATATTATGGACCTTCATCAGATAGAAACATTTCATATTCTTTTTTCTTGATTTCTAAGACGGTGATTTACCCGTTTAATCCTTTTTGATCGACTTTTGTGATACCGATATCTTAAAGGGGAATTCTTACAGTGAATTATCTCTTTTTTTGATTTTGCGTTAATGAGTGTATATATGAAAGAACGAAAGTACAGTTATGAGATGATGAAATAGTAGAATCATTCGGATTTATATTGCAATAAAAAATATTATTTTTGCATTAAACTATAATTGATGATAAAATGCTGTTAGAGTAAGTAAAGATACGGCAAATAAAAGGAATCCATATCTCTCTGAAATAGCAGATGAAATAGTCTTTGGCTATATCTCGAAAGAGAGTTCATTAAATAATATATTCCAGTTGTTTATAGAAAAGTCTCAAATATTATATACACATTAAAAAATAAAAAAAGTATGCAAAAACTTACGATAAAGAATATTGGAGCAATAAAGCTTGTAGAATTTGAGGTGAATAGAATAAATGTTTTTATGGGGCCTCAATCGTCAGGAAAAAGTACTATATCTAAAATACTTTGCCACTGTCAGTGGGTAGAGAAAACATGCTTCTTGAATGATAAACAATTGGAAAATTACCAAAAACAGGGCGTGTTTTATGATTCTCTTGTAGAATATCATAAGCTGGATGGATATTTTCACAAAAATGCTAGTATAAAGTATGAGGGAGAAGCTATGACTATAACTTATACTCATAGTTCAAAGAAAACTACCATTAAGTTAAATGATAAAATGATATTCTCTTATCCCAAAATATGTTACATTCCTTCGGAACGTAACTTTGTGGCTGGAGTACCTAATTTTAGTAAGTATAATGAGGGAAACAATGTGTTACTTTATTTTGCTTATGACTGGTCAGAAGCTAAAGAAGATATTAAGAAACTTGATATTTCAAATCTTCTTAGCAGGGAAGTTTCTTATGAAAATATTAATGACAAGGACTATATATTTGACAATGGATCAAAGTTATTGCTTACGAACGCTTCAAGTGGTGTTCAATCTGTACTGCCTTTGTACCAGACGATAATATACATGTTATCAAATCTGTATAAGAAGCAAAGGGCTTTGTCTCCGTCAAAAGAAATGGCAAGAAAGGATTTTGCTAATGAAATGATTATGGTGGCTAATAGAATTGCTGATGGAGAAAATATCAGTAACTTCAAGAAACATTCTAATATATTGATTTCTATGTTTAAAATGCTTGAGAGTTACGATGTAAAGGCGATAAACAAATTCTCGGATTTGCCACCGAAAGAATTGTCTCATAACATATATGAAGCTGTTCACGTTCTAGATCGGTTATTTAATTATCACTTCACTCAGTTGTTTATAGAAGAACCGGAGCAAAATCTTTTTCCAGATACGCAACAAGAATTTGTTTATTGGTTGTTGGAAATTATGCAGAATGATAAAAAACATGCTGCTATTATTACCACACATAGTCCATATATATTGTTTGCTCTTAATAATTGTATGATGGGAGGGCTGGTAAGAGATAATATTCCAGAAGAGGAGGTTTCTGATTTTGCATCTCATTCGGCATGGATTAACCCCAAATTGGTGTCTGTTTTTGAATTGGATAATGGAACCCTTCGTTGTGTACAAGATGAAGATGGCATAATTGAGGACAATTATTTAAATACGGCATATAAGAAGAATTCAGAAGAGTATTTGGAACTTTTAAATTACTATGAGGATGAAGAATAAGATACAAGCCGTTTATCCGCAATCAGTCTTTTGTAGTAGCACAGCCTCTAAACTGTATATCGCTGATTTTTCAGAAAGAACAAATAAAGAGAGAAAAGTGGAATTTCATGAAATCATACCGAAAGCACCGGATAATACATCAGATATGGACTGTTTGGCTTTTGAGAACTTTTCACAATTGTCCGTTGTATGTAATATTTTTGATGATCATCAGTTTAAAGATACGAAAGGAAAAGATCTACCACATTGCGAATGTGTATTATTTCCTGAAAGTAAGCGAAAGGATATAGGTATGGCTTTTGTGGAAATAAAAGACTGTAAACCTAAAAATATTTCAGAATATAAGGCTATTGTAAAGAATCAGATTATTTCTGCAGTGCAAATATTTAGGGATAAAGGTATTATTGAAAAACAACGTGTTTATGGTGTAATATCGTTCCCAAGAAAGAATAAGGTGTCATTCAATCAAACTATTTTTGATGACGCAACAGAATACAAAAGATTACATCAGAAGTATAAAGTACGCTTTTTCCCAACAAACTGTGTATCTATTGTAGATGAAAAGAAGCTGATTGCTAAATTGTAAATTTATTATTAGTATTTTATTGTGTCAAGATTGAGTGTAGATTATGTCCTTGGATAATAATAGAATGTATATCTCAAACGTAAACGTAATTTTATAGCGGAGTTAATTGATGCTGAAGAGAAATTGATCATATAAACCATAGTCAAATGCGTCAGATTAACATCAGGCAAAAATTTTTAGTTGTTTGTGGTAGATATATGGTAGGGAAATATGATGAACAATAGCTTATAGATGGATTTGGGGCAAATAAAAAATGTAGAAAAACCAGTGTTTCATTATAGTTAGTTATAATTCGTTGTGGCTGATTATGATATTCTACTTGCTGAAACAAAATTCTGTCAGATTTAGGATCTCAGATCAGCCCCAGTTTTTTCGCTTTGTCACATTTTATTTGTACTTTTGCGCCGGTTTTTAAATAAAGGAAAAAAGATATGTTGACAAATGGTATTTATTCGATTGTTTTGCTGATTTTTTCGAATATCTTCATGACTTTTGCCTGGTACGGACATCTGAAGATGCGTGAAGAGTTCAGCTGGTTTGCTGCATTGCCGCTGATTGGAGTTGTTGCCTTCAGCTGGGCGATTGCTTTCTTTGAATATTGTCTGCAGGTTCCGGCCAACCGTCTGGGATTCCGCGACAGTGGGGGACCTTTCGACATCATGCAGCTGAAGGTCATTCAGGAAGTGATTACGCTGGCAGTCTTCACGGTGTTCTCAATGATTGCTTTCAAGATGGAGTTGCGCTGGAATCACCTGGCAGCCTTTGTCTGTCTGATTCTGGCGGTCTACTTTGTCTTCCGCAAATAAAATACAGTGCGTATAGCCGCTCGGGCTTTTTGAAAAACGCTTCGGCGTGCAGTTGAAAACATTTAGACGTTTCATCCTGCACGCCGAAGCGTTTTTTTCTGACCGGACCGGTGATGCTCCGTCTCAGTGTTCGCGCTCCTTCAGGTACTGGCGGGTTTTCTCCACATCGTCCTTGCGGATGCGCAGTTTTTCCGAATGGAACATTTCCTGATAGAACAGGGAGTCCTGTGCTTTCTTTTCGCGGATATAGTCGTAGAGTTCATCCATGTTCTTCGGCTCTTCTTCTTTCTTTTTTTCGGGCCGCGGAGCGGGAGCCGGACGTTCCGGAATGACAATTCCCCGATGGTTTGCCTGATGACCGGGCAAGGTGGCGGGCAGGGTGTCTGCCGGAAGGGGAGAGGACTGCACCGTGCTGAGGCTGTCAGCCACGCTGTCCGTCACGAGAGGCATGAAAGCCAGGCTGTTCCGGCGGAGGTAGTTGGGGAACTTCAGACTGTCTTCCCGGGTCGGCTTGTAGTCCTTGTAGGTCTTCCAGGCATTTGCATATTTGCGGTTGTGCCTGAGGGTGCGTCCGTGCTTGTTGAAGGTCTCGTAGAGGGTCATGATGAAGTCCAGGTTGTTGATGCAGATCGCAGGGCCTACCGGGGATGTATTCATCTGATACATGCTTCCGGTGGAGGGAGTGGGACTCCAGTCATCGTTGTAGTAGGAACGGTAGGGGTTGAAGGTCCAGTAGATCTTCTGTTCCTTGGGGCGGCCTTCCACCGTGCGGTCGTACACGGGTTCTTCGCCATATTTCGTCCAGATACTGTATGGGGCGAGCCGGATGTATCCGGTGGGTTTTCTCACTCTGGTGGTGTCGATGAGGCTTCTCGGCAGGGAGAGGTCGGCTTTGAATTCCATCCATTTCTTGTCGAGAGGGGCTTCCTTAGGCTGGTTCATCTTGCTGAGGTCGGGGGTGAAGTCAAACTGGATCAGCTTGACGGCATCGGTGTTCAGCCTGAGTTCCGTGGTGTCCTGAGGATTCGATGGTTTCCCGTCCTGATCCTGTGCAGCGGCGGGCAGGAAGCCCAGTGTGCAGAGGGAGAGCAGGAGGGTAAATGCGAGATGGTCGGGATGTTTCATTGCCTGTTGTGTTTGTGGATGGTTGTTGTCAGATGCCTTTCACCCGTCCGCCCTGCATCCAGCAGCGGCGGTAGTAGTCTTCTTCCAGCCGGCTGACGATGACTCCCCGGCTGGTACTGGCGTGTACGAACCGTCCGTCTTTCAGGTAGATGCCCACATGAGTGGCTTTCCGTTTCTTGCGTCCGTTGTGGAAAAACACCAGATCGCCTTCCTTGAGGTTGCGTTTGGCTACTTTCCGGCAGTTTTTGGTGCGCTGTTCTTCGGAGCTGCGTTTCAGTTTGTGGTGATACACTTTCTTGTAGACGGCCGAGGTGAAACCTGAACAGTCGGTTCCCTTGCGGGTGGTGCCTCCGTGACGATAGGGGGTACCGATCCAGTCGGCCACCTCGATGTAGAGGCGGTGGTTGTCCTTGGCGTCGATGTCCATGTCAAGTCGGACGGCAGCTTTTGCCAGCTGACGGTAGTCGTAGCGGGGAGCCCGTGTGCCGCACGAAGCAAGCAGAAGGGCAAGCAGCATGACCAGCATGCCGGCCGGAAAACGGAGGTGTAAGCGTCTGTACATATCAATTGTTTTGAACAAATGTACGTAATATCCGGGTTGTGTGTACCAGGACTTAGGGTATTTTATGACCTGTTTAAGTTTCTTTTATCTTCCCGGAAGGAGAGGTCTGTAGACTGTTCAGCCCCGTTCGCAGCAGGTCCGGCAGGACTTATACTGGGAATGGGGCTGAATCATATGGTCATTGCGGCCGGATCGTGCGGTCGTTTGGCCTGAATCGAGCGGTCGTTTCGGCCGGATCGTGCGGTCAGTTTTCTTCCTTCACTTCGAAGTAGTCTTCCAGTTCTTTTCCGGCGGCTCCGTCGGTGTTATCAAGGTCACGGATGAGCGATCCTTTTTCCATCAGGGCGATGCGTGTACTGAGGTCTATGGTGTGGCTCAGGTTGTGACTCGATACGAGGATCAGGGCTTTGTGTTCTTCGCCGTAGTGCTGCAGCATGTGTTTCAGCAGCGACTGCGAAGTGGGGTCGAGGAAGTTGAAGGGTTCGTCGAGGATGATGATCTGCGGATTCTGGAGCAGGGCATTGACGATTCCGATTTTCTGCTTGTTTCCGGCCGAGAGGTTCCGGATGAATTTCTTTTCTTCCAGGATTTCCGGGCCCAGGAAGCGTTCATAGCGCCGGATGCGCTCGTTGACGGTGTTCCGGTCCAGTCCGCACATGCGGCCGTTGAACTGGAAGTATTCATCGGGAGTGAGGTAGTCGATCAGGAAACTTTCGTCCATATAGGCTCCCGTGAAGGTTTTCCATTCTTCGCTGCGGGCCACGTCGGTGCCGTTCATGCAGACGGTTCCGCTGTCGGCCTGCAGGAGGTCGAGCATCAGGCGGAAGAGGGTGGTTTTTCCGGCTCCGTTGTTTCCCACCAGTCCCAGGATTTCTCCTTCGTGGAGGGTGAAGTCGGGTATGTCTACGGCAGTCTTGCTGCCATATCGTTTGATCAGGTTGTTTATCTTGATTTCCATAATTCTGTCTGTTTGCAGGAGGTTGTAAGTATTAGCGTGTGTCGCGCAGGTTCGTCAGAATGTCATATCTCTTCCGGATGATCTGACGGTACAGGTATCGCATCCACAGGGGCTGTGCGGCTATTCCGGCCATTCCCAGCAGGGTGCATACCAGATAAGCCATGTTCTCACTGAGCACGAGGAAAAGCAGGTTGCTGAACAGGATGGGGAAGAAGAAGGCGAAGAACACGATTACCATCTGGTAAGGTGAGTTCCATTGTCCCTTACCCATTATGCTTGCGTCCAGCGGAGCTGTTTTCCGGTTGATCCATGCCAGTTGCATGATGAGGGGCAGGATGATGCCCGCTGTAAGAAACAGCTGGCTGACTACCAGTCCGGCCGGAAGTCCGCTCCAGATAATGGACGGGAGAAGGAGAACCAGCGGGAAAACCAGCAGCAGGCAGTGGAAGTAATATTTGGCCCGGAACAGGCTGAGCAGGGATTCCCGGCGCACCATCAGTCCGTCCAGGTAATTGCCTTCGTACGCCATGATGCGGGTCAGGATCGAAACGGCAAATCCCGTGAAGCAGTAGATGGAATAGAGCTGGATGGAGTAGACGCTTTGGGTGGACTCCTGCGTGATGCCGAAGAGCATGGCAGCAAAAAGAACCAGGACAATGCACATCATCTGGAAGTTCTTGCGCGGTGTCTTGTTGCGGAAGATCATGCGCAGTTCCAGCCGCATGTATTCACCGGTCATGCCGAAGCGTTCCAGATAGCCGTAGCGGCTGAAGTGTCTGACGCGGGAGTCTTCCTTCCGTCCCAGTTCGCTGTAGATGCATGCGGTCTGTACACGGCAGTTGACCAGCAGGAGCAGGACGATGACTGCCAGTACGCCTGCATGGGCGAGAAGGTTCCAGCGGAGGAAGGCTTCGCCCAGCCACATGGAGAACTGGCTGACCATTCCCTGAGAGGGAACGAATTCCAGCAGGGCCAGCAGACCGTAGACTGCTGCGGGAAGCAGGAGCCAGAGCGTGTGCTGACGGGCCAGTGCGCGTACCAGTATACTCCAGTAGGCGTTGGCTGTCATCAGCAGCCAGATACCCACTGCATAGCCGGTCACTCCTGCCACGCCGAAGTATCGGGCGGCCGTAAGGGCGGCAAAGGGTACGAACAGGAACAGCCAGAACAGGTTGTAGAGTTTGAGACCCACCTGTACGAGGAGGGTGTTGATCAGTCGCTGTCTGCTGACAGGCAGCAACAGATAGGGTTTGATCTCTTGCGCCGGAGTGGGGAAGAGAAAACGGATCAGAAAGTCAATCAGGAGGAAGAGGATCAGGACGCTGTCGAGTGCGTCATAGGGTTCCATGCCGGGGATATCCTCCTCAAAAGCAAAGGACAGCGAAACCCCGATCAGAACGAGGTACGCTGCCCAGAATGCTGTAAACAGATAAATCAGGAACTTGGCAAAGCGGTTCCTGTCGTACATGGGGTTCCGCTTTGCTGCAAGTTTCTGGTTTCTTCTTATTTCGGTCAGTAACATAGGCCGGTTGTCAGTTATTTGGTAGCCGGAGTACTCATGCTGACTTCAATGACATTGTTCTGTCCGATGAAAGCTTTGGCAAATGCTTTCAGATCATCGATCGTAACGCCATTTACGGTTGCTTCGTAGTCCTTGTTCATGTCCAGACCGGTCCAGTAGAACTCATTCAGAGCGCCCATCCAATAGCCGTTTTCCTTCTGGTTCTGCTGATAGGTCTTCAGCATGTATTCTTTCACTTTGTTGAGATCTTCAGTGGCCGGTCCGTTGGCGATGAAGTCCTGCAGACCCTGCTTGATCAGTCCTACCATCTGTTCGCGGCGGTTCGGATCTGTATCGAAGTAGATGTTCAGGGTTCCTTCTTCCTGCGGATACTTGCTGATGGAAGCCCAGCTGCTCACACCGTAGGTACCGCCTGCTTCTTCACGTACGGTACGGGTGTAGAGAATATCCAGCAACTGGTCGAACATGCTCATCATGATCTTGTTCTTCAGGGTATACGGGCAGTTGCCGCTGTACACCATCATGATGCTTGATTTGGCTGTTTCCATGTCGCGGATGAAGTTGTTTTCGTAATCACCCTTGCGGATATCCATCTTCGGATCGCGGAAGTTTTCCTTGCGGCTGATGGTCGGCAGTCCGCCCAGATACTGCTCAATCAGCGGAGTGGCAGTGGCCAGGTCAATGTTACCTACCAGCAGGAAGGTGAAGTCGCCTGCTTCTGCATAGCGGTTCTTGTAGAGTTCCATGATCTTGTTGTAGTCCACCTTGTCCATCATTTCAGCTTTCAGACGGAGAGCACGCGGATGATGGTTGTAGAGAGCTACGGCCAGTGAGTCGTTGAAGGTGCTCATCGGGTTGGCAGCCTGGTTGGCCAGGGCAGCCTTGCCACGCTGGATGTATGACTGGAAGGCTTCCTGATCCATACGCGGAGCCGTGAAGTTCAGGTAAACCAGCTGGAGCATGGTTTCCAGGTCTTTCGGAGAACAGCTGCCACCGAGTCCTTCGGTGAGGGTACTTACGGATGCATTGACAGAAGCTACTTTTCCGGCCAGTACTTTGCTCAGGTCTACGGCGCTGAAGTTACCCAGTCCGCCCAATGGAACGACTTCGTTCATGACGGAGAACTGAAGGACATCCTTGTCGTCGAAGAGAGAGTTACCTCCGGGGCTGAATGCCTTCATGCGGATTTCGTCGGCCTTGAAGTCTGTCGGTTTCACGATCACGCGTACACCGTTGCTCAGGGTCAGGATGGTTGATCCGAAGGCTCCCTGTTCAGTCTTCACCACTTTGCCGGCCTGCGGTTTCTCCTTCAGCAGCGGCTCGTTGGATACCTTGTCCACGTAGGGTTCCAGTTTTTCAGCTTTCACCTTGTCGATCACGGCTTTCAGTTCGGCTTCTGTGGGGTATTTCATGCCTTCCTTTTCCGGACAGAATACGCTGAGGGCGATATTCTTTTCCTGGATCAGCTGTTTCATCACCTGGTTCACGGCTTCTACCGGAATGTTCGGAACGATCTGGTTCATGAGCGGATATTCGTTTTCAATACCCGGAATCGGTTCGTTGTCGATGAAGTGACGTACGTACTCTTTGACGTAGCTGTTTGTACGCTGTTTGTCGCGTTCATTGTAGGCAACTTCCAGACTGCGGAGGTAGTCAGCTTTGGCACGTGCATATTCGCTGGCGGTAAATCCGAACTGGCGTACGCGTTCGATTTCGCGCATCAGGGCTTCCGTAGCGGTCAGGATGCCGTCTTCCTTGGCAGCGGCAATTCCCATGAAAGCACCTTTGGTTTTTGACAGCAGGTAGTCTCCGTCACCGGCAAAAGCCTGGATGAAGGGAGCATCAGCCTTCTGGGTCAGTTCTTCCAGACGGGTGTTGAGCATGCTTTCGATCATGGAAGTCAGGTAGCTGTAGACCATGTAGTCCATGTTGCCCTTTTCTTCCGGTTTGACAGCTTCATGCTTGTGGAAAAGGTAGATGATAGGTATGTTCTGTTCCTTGTCCTTGGCAACGGCAATCAGCGGTTCGTCGTTGTCGGGCACAGGGAAGTAAGTACGTTCAGCGGGGTTCTCCGGCATTTCGATGGGGGAGAACATTCTCTTGATCTTGTTTTCGATGGAGTCTACATTGATGTCTCCCACGACAACGATTCCCTGCTGGTCGGGGCGGTACCATTTTTCATAATAGTCACGCAGTGCCTGATAGGGGAAGTTGTCCACCACTTCCATGGTTCCGATGGGGAGGCGGTATGCATACTTGCTGTCCTTGTAGAGAACGGGCAGTACGGTTTCATACATACGCATCATGGCTCCCATGCCTGTGCGCCATTCTTCGTGGATGACTCCGCGTTCCTTGTCGATTTCTTTCGGATCGAGGGTCAGGTCGTTGGCCCAGTCGTGAAGGATCAGCAGACAGGAGTCAACTACGCTTTCGCGGGTAACGGGGACGTTATTGATGTTATAGACCGTTTCGTCGATGGAAGTGTAGGCATTCAGGTTGGCTCCAAACTTCACTCCGATGCTTTCCAGCCATTCACGCAGGGTATTGTCGGGGAAATGGGTTGTTCCGTTGAAACACATGTGTTCCAGGAAGTGGGCCAGACCGCGCTGGTTGTCGTCTTCCAGAATGGAACCTACCTTTTGGGCAATATAGAAGTCAGCCTGTTTTTCCGGCAGAGCATTGTGACGGATGTAATAGGTGAGTCCATTGTCCAGTTTACCGATGCGTACGTTGGGATCAACCGGAATCGGAGGCATCTGTTGTTGGGCAAATGCCATTGTTGCTCCTCCCGTAAGCAGGATAGCAACAAATGTTTTTCTGATTAGTCTTTTCATAAATGTATGTGTTTGTAAAAAAAGTGTTCTCGTTTTCCAAACCTGTTCCTAAATAAAGGCAGGAAATCGCACAGGCCCGGGGTGCAGGGAAGGTCAGCCCTAGCCGTCAGTTCGGGCCTGTGTGTATGGGGGATTACAGCAGTCCGTTGGCCGACAGGTAGCGTTCTGCTTCGATGGCAGCCTTGCATCCGCTTCCGGCAGCTGTGATAGCCTGGCGGTAGTGCGGGTCGGCTACGTCACCGGCAGCGAATACTCCGGGCACACCGGTACGGGGAGTACCTTCTTCCGTAAGGATGTATCCGGTTTCGTCTGTCTTTACCCACGGTTTGAACAGCATGGAGTTGGGCTGGTGACCGATGGCCAGGAAGAATCCGTCGATGGCTACGTCGTAGCGTTCTTCGTCGGCTTCACCCATACGTTTCACCACGTGCATGCCTTCCACTCCGTTGTCACCATACAGGCCGACTGCGTTGTGTTCGAACAGAACGGTGATGTTGGGGTGATTCAGTACGCGTTCCTGCATGATCTTCGAAGCGCGCAGGAAAGGCTTGCGTACCACCAGATAAACCTTGCTGGCCAGTCCGGCGAGGTAAATGGCTTCTTCGCAGGCGGTATCGCCTCCACCCACTACGGCTACCGTTTTCTTGCGGTAGAAGAATCCGTCGCAGGTTGCACAGGCGCTCACACCCATGCCGGCATATTTCTTTTCATCTTCCAGACCCAGGTATTTGGCTGTGGCACCGGTAGAGATGATGACCGTATCGGCTGTAATTTCCTTTTCTTCATCAATGATGAATTTGTAAGGGGCCTGGCTCAGGTCGGCCTTGGTTACGATTCCGTTGCGGATATCGGCACCGAAGCGTTCTGCCTGTTTGCGCAGGTCGTCCATCAATACAGGACCCGTCACACCTTCCGGATAACCGGGGAAGTTTTCCACTTCGGTGGTGATGGTCAGCTGGCCGCCCGGCTGCAGTCCTTCGTAGAGTACGGGAGCGATGTTGGCACGGCTGGTATAGATGGCGGCAGTGTAACCTGCCGGTCCTGATCCGATGATCAGGCATTTCACATGTTCAGTTGTCATATCGTTCAATTTTACTGTTTATAGAGTTTTTATAATTTGCTTAACTGGACCATCAGGTCGGTCAGTTGCTTCAGGGAATTTTCCTTGCTGTCGGTCAGGACAATTTCCACATGTCCGTTGTCGCCGTTGCTGCCGGCCGAGATGTAGGAGATCTTTCCGACCATCTGGAGGAAGGCTCCTGCCGGTGTCGTTGCCACCATCTTGGCGATGGGGAGCTGCAGGGCTGCATCGACGTTGACCAGGCTGTACAGGCTGGTTCCCTTGCGGTTGTCCAGATAGGAGCTACCTTTCAGGGAAGGAGATGATTCCTTGCCGATGGTCTTGTAGACCATTTCGTCGTTGGTTGCATAGAAGCGTCCGTCCTTGTATCCGTAGAACAGCGACATGTTGCGGAACAGTCTGGCTGCATTTTTGATCATGTATTCGTGGTCAGCCAGCTTCACGAGTTTTTGTGTGCGTTTCAGTCCCAGGCTGTCTTTCTTCTGGTAAAGGGCATCCAGGGCATCCGGACTCTTCATTTCGCCGTAAATGACGAAGGCCGGCATGCTGGTCAGGCTGAAGTTCAGCAGACCGAAAGTTACTTCACCGTTGACAGAACGTGCCAGGGCTTCCATCAGCTGGTTGTTGTCTGCTGATTTCAGCTGCTGCCGGTAGAAGCTGGTCAGTTCGCTGCCGTTCACATTGGCACTGAAGTACATCAGTGTGGACGACGGGAACAGCTTGTCGAATTTGCCTTCAATCTTTCCGTAGGGTTTGACGGCAGCTTCCAGAAAGGCACGGCTTTCTTCGTCCAGGCCCAGAGGTTTGGCATCTACTACGATCTTGCCTTTTTCGAAACTGACGTTGCCGACGGTGACACACGAAGCGGGCAGGGCTGTCAGGGTGCTGGTGTAGGGATAAGGCAGCATTCTGCTGTAACCCGAAGTCTTGAATGCACTTTGCAGGGCATTTGGAGCGGCCATGAAACGGATATCTCCTTTTTCGCTTTCCATGCTCTTGAAGGCTTCCTTGCCGGTGATGCTCTGGGCCTCTGTCTGATGGATCAGCCGTCCTGCCATGGCAATCAGGCTGTCTTCAGGCGTGCGGCGCTCGTTGGAGCAGATCAGCAGTGCATCCTCGGTATAGGCCAGGATGGACTTGTCCGAAAGCTGATAGGAGAAACCGTCTCCCTGGCTGATCGGATTCTTTTCGCCGTCGTTCATTTCAGTCAGGGTCGCAGTCCAGTCGGATGCATTGCTGAGCCGGGCTACGACTCCTATATTCATCGATGTGGAATTGGTAAAGATATAAATGTCCTTGCTGAAGTCGATGCCGGATTTGTCCGGTGAAGCCAGCAGATCTTTCAAGGGATTGTCCTTACCCGATGAGAAAGCCTTCTGTAAGGATTCGTAAGCGGGAGTTCCGGAAGAAATGCCTGCTTTTTCAGTCAGGGACTGCAGGTTGACGGCCACGACAGAGGACGCATCCCCGGGAATCAGTTGCGTGTAACTGCTCTTTTCAGAACAGGCACTGAACAGGAGTACCAGGCAGCAGGCCGGCATTATGGTAGGGATCAGTCTTTTCATTTCCATAAGTATTCGTTTTTTAGTTAGACATTAAAGTTTCGCTAAGATAGCGAAAAAATAAAAGGTCGCGATAAAAAACGGAAAAAAGATTATCTCATGTCGATAATTTCGGCATCCGGGTATTTCTTTGAGTCGAAAGTGAACTCCTTGTCACTGGCTGTCTGAAGGGCACGGTAAGTGCGGATCAGGATCTCCTGCTGCTGTCCGTTCTTCAGGTCAATGCGGATGTAGAGCGGCTCATAGCGGTTGTTGACAACGAAGCAGATGCTGCGGATGTCCTGTTGTGACGCACGGGGAGTCAGGATGACTTCCTGTCCCTGTTTGCCGTTGTGTGTCCGCACTCCGCTGTAACGGCTGTTGTAATGCTGGCTGTAATGGTCCAGCAGTACGTACGGGTTGATGCTCTGCAGTTCTTCCGGGGTGGGGGTGGAGACATTGACTTCCTCGTTCTGTCTGAGGTAGCTCCACTGGGTTTTCCCGTCGAACCAGGTTTCTACGTCACCCGTGTTCAGGTGGAACTTGTTTCCTTTCAGCAGCAAAGTACCTTCCTGGGTACCGCCGAAGGTGATGCTGACCGCTTGTGCCTGTCGGAAGGCAGCAGCGGTCTTGTCCAGTATTTCACGGGCTTTCGCGTCTGACTGTGCCTGTAAAATACGCGGGCACAAAAATAAAAAACATAGAAGCAAAAGCAGAAAAACGTTTCGTCGTTTCATATAAAATGTAGTTTAGTTTTTCAGGGAACTCATTCGCATTTCCAGGTCGTTTTCGTCCATGCACAGCACTTCGCGCGCCTTGCTTCCGTTGGTCGGTCCGACGATGCCTGCACGTTCCAGCTGGTCCATGATACGTCCGGCACGGTTGTATCCGATGGAGAATTTACGCTGGATCAGAGACGTTGAACCCTGCTGGTGATAGATCAGCAGACGGGCTGCTTCTTCGAACAGCGGATCCAGTCGGTTCATGTCCACGTCGGCAGCTGCACTGGGCTCGGCGTTTTCGTCCACGTATTCAGGCAGCATGAAGGCAGTCGGATAGCCCTGCTGCTTGCTGATGTAGGAGGCGATCTTTTCCACTTCCGGAGTGTCGACAAAGGCACACTGCACACGGACGGGGTCGTTGCCTTGCAGGTAGAGCATATCTCCCTTACCGATCAGCTGCTGGGCTCCCGGACGGTCGAGGATGGTACGTGAGTCCATCATGGAAGCTACACGGAATGCCACACGGGCCGGGAAGTTGGCCTTGATGGTACCGGTGATGATGTTGGTTGTCGGTCGCTGGGTAGCTATGATGGCGTGGATACCGACAGCACGTGCCAGCTGGGCAATACGGCAGATCGGCAGTTCCACTTCCTTGCCGGCAGTCATGATCAGGTCGCCGAACTCATCGATGATGATGACGATGTACGGCATGAACCGGTGTCCTTTTTCCGGATTCAGCTGGCGGCTGATGAACTTCGCATTGTATTCCTTGATGTTACGGCAGCCTGCCTTGCGGAGCAGGTCGTAACGGGTATCCATTTCCACACAGAGCGAATTGAGGGTCTGTACAACTTTGGTCACGTCGGTGATGATGGCGTCTTCTCCGTCGGGCAGCTTGGCCAGGAAGTGACGTTCAATCGGCGCATAGATGGCGAATTCCACCTTCTTCGGGTCGATGATGACGAACTTCAGTTCGCTGGGGTGCTTCTTGTAGAGAAGGGAAGTCACGATGGCATTCAGACCGACAGACTTACCCTGTCCGGTTGCTCCGGCTACCAGCATGTGAGGCGCTTTGGCCAGATCCACCATAAACACTTCGTTGGTGATGGTCTTTCCGAGTGCTACGGGCAGGTCGAAAGTGGTTTCCTGGAACTTCTTGCTGGCCAGGATGGAGCTCATCGGAACGATGCGCGGATTGGCGTTCGGTACTTCAATACCGATGGTTCCCTTGCCCGGGATCGGAGCGATGATACGGATTCCGAGGGCAGAAAGGCTCAGGGCAATGTCGTCTTCCAGGTTACGGATCTTGGAGATGCGGACACCTTCGGCAGGAGTAATCTCATAAAGCGTAATGGTCGGACCCACGCTGGCCTTGATCGAACTGATCTCGATGCCGAAACTGCGAAGCACCTTGATGATGCGGTCCTTGTTGGCATTCTGTTCCTCCATGTCGATGGTCGGCTCGTTGTCGTTGTAAGTGTTCAGCAGATCCAGGGTCGGGAATTTGTAGTGTTCCAGATCCAGACGGGGATTGTAAGGCTGTGTCACGTCGCCGGTATAGGCTTCATCCTCTTCGCTGGTTTTCTCGTCGATCTCGAAAGCCGGTTCACCGCCGGAAGGAATCAGATCCGCTTTTTCTCCGGTTGCGATTTCCACCCGCATGTCGCTGGCCTTACTTTCCCTGACCGGAGTTTCGTCCAGGCTCAGTTCAATTTCGTGGGCCTTTGGCTGTGGATCGTTCTTGTCGTTATCTTCCTCTTCTTCATATGCTTCAGTCACTTTGGGTGAAGGAGTACTGGAAGAAGCAGCGTAAGTTTCTGATGTCTTCTTTGCCGGGATATCTTCCGTCTTTTCTTCCTGAATTTCCGGTTCCGGAGTTGTTGCAGTCGGTTCGGTCGGACGCGGTTCGTCGGGCTGTTCCGGATCGGCCGGCTGCGGATCGTTACCTTTTCTGCGGAGGTTCGGACGGAGCGCCTTGCGTACGAAAGGCATTGTCTTGCTGGTCAGTGCCACACAGAAAAGAATGGCTGTTACCAGCAGGGCCAGAATCAGTCCCGGCGTTCCGATCTGGGAACAGAACCAGCGGCTGACATTATATCCGTGCAGACCGCCCGGATAGATGAATGAGTTTTCAAAAGGACCTTCGAAAATCAGTCCCAGAGTGATGGAGAACCAGATCATGACGGTCATGCAGCCTGCAAACCATTTCCGCAGACTGAAATTATAGGCTTTCATCAGCTTCATGCCTGCAACGATGAGGAACACGATGATGCAGTAGGCCGGAATTCCGAAGCAGTCATTGATCAGGTATTGTGAAAGCTGGGCACCCCGTGTACCGGCATAGTTCTGGATGCGGTTGCCTGTTTCCAGCAGTTCTCCGGGGTTGGGATGTGCCAGAATGCTCTGGTCGTTGCCTCCCGTGAAAAAGAAAGAACTGAACGCCAGCAGCATGTAGACGCCGAATATGACGCACAACAGTCCGATGACGAAATGTGCCGTTTCACTTTTAAGAGCCGTAACAACTTTCTGGGTTGTAACTCGCTTCTGTTCTGTAGTCTTGGTATCTGTTTTTTTCTTCATTTGATGCTGTTTTTATCTGAATAACCCCGCAAATGTACGAATAAAACTAAAACTGAGAAATTTTTTTCGTACCTTTGCGAAGGTTAATGGACAAATGAATATGAAAAAGAATACACAAGCCATATTTGATAAAAATACAGTGGAGTTTGTCACGGTGGCTGCCGAATTCTGCGGTTTCCTGGAACGGGTTTCCGAGCAGAAACGCAGTCAGTTTGTTGATACGGCCCTGAAACTGCTGCCTTTGCTTTATCTGAAGGCATCGCTGCTTCCCGAATGTGAGCGGATGGAGGATTTTGATCCCGAAACCTTCGTGACCGAGAGCGATTATGAGCAGTTGCGCAGGGAAGTGGCGGCACTGATGGGCGACCGTGATGACTATCTGGAAGTGTTTCTCGATGATATGATGTATAGTGATACTCCGATTCATCAGACCGTTTCCGAAGGACTGGCAGACATCTACCAGTCGGTGAAGGACTTTATCTGCGTGTTCCGTCTGGGACTGGAACAGACCATGAACGATTCTCTGGTGATCTGCCGGGAACAGTTTGCCGAGTTCTGGGGACAGCGTCTGGTCAATCTGATGCGGGCCTTGCATGAAGTGAAATACAGCCGTCACGCAGCAGACGACGAGGAAGACGATTGCGGATTTGAAGATGAAGGAGTGACCGAAGACGAACTGTACGAAGGTCTGGATATGGGAGAGGAATAGATTAAAAACAACCGATAGAAAACGAATGATTGTCATACCGAACAAAATAGACAAAAAAGTAATTGCCGAACTGCCGAAGGTGGTTTTCCCCGGACGGATTTATGTCATTTATACCGAAGCCGATGCACGCAAGGCTGTTGCATACCTGAATTCTCATGCACTGGTGGGAGTAGATACGGAAACCCGCCCTTCTTTTCGCAAGGGAATGGTGAATCAGGTGGCGTTGTTGCAGGTGGCTACGGCAGATGCTTGTTTCCTGTTTCGGCTGAACCATATCGGATTGCCCGATTTCCTGGAAGAGTTTCTCCAGAACGATGTGCTCAAGGTGGGACTTTCGCTGAAGGATGACTTCCGGATGCTGAGCCGCAGAAACCGGCAGGATCCCCGCACGGGAAACTGGGTGGAACTTCAGGATTATGTGCCTCATTTCGGCATTGAAGAGATGAGTCTGCAAAAGATTTATGCCTTGCTTTTCGGGGAGAAGATTTCGAAAACGCAACGGCTGTCCAACTGGGAAGCGGAAACGCTGACGGAAGCCCAGCAGTTGTATGCGGCCACCGATGCCTGGGCCTGCGTACGGATTTATGAATATCTGGAAGAGTTGCGCCGGACAGGTGACTACCGGATTGAAAAACAGTGATAACCTTTTTAATTATACAATAAACGTGTCTTATAAGAAAGTATATCTGAAACCCGGTAAGGAGGAATCGTTGAAGCGTTTCCATCCGTGGGTGTTTTCTGGGGCTATTGCCCGCGTGGAGGGAGAGCCCGAAGAAGGGGAAGTAGTAGATGTTTATACCTCGCAGAAAGAATTTATAGCTTGTGGTCATTTCCAGGTGGGAAGCATCGCGGTGCGTGTGCTTTCTTTCCGTCAGGAAACCATTGACCATGCGTTCTGGGTACGCCGTCTGGAGGTGGCCAAGGATTTGCGCCGTGCTCTGGGACTGATCGGTAACCCGCAGAACAATACCTATCGTCTGGTACACGGAGAAGGCGATAACCTGCCGGGACTGATCATTGACGTTTACGATCATACGGCGGTCATGCAGGCTCACTCTGCCGGCATGCATGTCTATCGCATGGAAATTGCCGATGCTCTGAGCGAAGTGATGGGGGATGTAATCCAGAACATTTACTACAAGTCGGAAACAACCCTGCCTTTCAAGGCGGATCTGCTGGCTACCGAGAACGGTTTCATCAAGGGAGGCAGTCCGGAGAATATCGCCATGGAAAACGGACTGAAATTCCATGTGGACTGGCTCAAGGGACAGAAGACCGGTTTCTTTGTCGACCAGCGTGAGAACCGTCATCTGCTGGAACACTACGCTAAGGGACGGAACGTACTGAATATGTTCTGCTATACCGGCGGTTTCTCTTTCTATGCCATGCGCGGAGGAGCGAATCTGGTGCATTCCGTGGACAGCTCTGCCAAAGCGATCGATCTGACCAATGAGAATGTGGAACTCAACTTCCCCGGTGATGCACGTCACCAGGCTTTTGCGGAAGATGCGTTTAAGTTCCTCGACCGGATGGGCGACCAGTACGATCTGATTATTCTTGACCCGCCTGCTTTTGCCAAGCACCGGGATGCCTTGCGCAATGCCTTGAGAGGCTATACCAAACTGAATGCAAAGGCTTTCGAAAAGATTCGTCCGGGAGGCATCCTGTTCACTTTCTCCTGTTCACAGGTGGTCAACAAGCAGGATTTCCGCAATGCGGTCTTTACGGCTGCTGCCCAGAGCGGACGCAGCGTGCGGATTCTCCATCAGCTGACTCAGCCGGGAGATCATCCGGTGAATATTTACCATCCAGAAGGCGAATACCTCAAGGGACTGGTACTTTACGTGGAATAATACAAAATCCCTCTATTTCATTTTTCTGGCTCAACTGAGTTCCAGAGTTGAAATAGAGGGATTTTTGTTTTTTTGACAATTCTTGAAAATCCGATAAAAAGCAGGCTGCAGCTACCGGAAAATATTCTTGTCTGTTCTGCACTTTCAAAAGTAAATATCGGAGCTGAAAAATATTCTGACAAAATGCAGAAAAGCCAACTAATTCGCTGCATTGTGCGGACTAGTTGGCTTTTCTATATTATTTATAGAAGTTGATTACTGCAGCTCTGTTCATTTCAGGTTCTGAGAAATGACTGCCTACACCCATACCTTTTGCATCAATACGGTCTGCTTCAATACCATATTTATTTACAAGGATTTCTTTTATAGTATAAGCACGTTCTTCACTGAGTTTCTGGTTAAATTCCTCTCTGCCTTCAGGAGATGCATAACCTTGAACTTTCACCTTGACATCAGGATTGTTTTTCATGAAGTTTGCAATGTTTTCCAGATTTGAGAGTTGGCTCTTTTCTAATAATGCATAATTTTGTCTGAATGAAACAACAGGTTCCATTGTATAATCTAATTGGTTACCTTTGTTCATTTCAGCATTTTTTCTGCAATTGTTTAATTCACTTTGCAGAGCTTCGTTTGTCTGTTGAGCAGCTGTTACATTGTTCTCCAGATCGTTAACCTTACTGCGCATTTCGTTGATCTGCTCGTTTAGTCTGTCAACTTCATCCTGGCTGTATCCTGTTGTTGTTGACATGTGGTGCTTTCCATTGCTACATTTGAAGTGATAAGTAACTCCTCCCATAAGTTCAAATCTGGAAGCATTGTACAGATCTCTGGTTCCTGAACCATCGATAACAGCTACATAGGCAGGTCTCACCTTTATAGTCCACTGTTTGCCTTTACCAAGGTTGAAGTTAAATGATCCACCAGCTCTCATAGAGAAAGCATTGTCAATGTGATTCTTTTGGAATTCATTGAATAAACCGGCACCGACAATACCTTCAATTTCAAACAATCTAGGCTGTCCAAGATAGCCGCCAAAAAGATTCATGAAATTGATTTTTCCGTTCAAAGTAAGATTAAGGTCATCAAAAGCAGTACTGCTGGCTGTTGTATTGATACCTGTGATACCTTCGAAAGAAACACCGAGAACCGGAGTGATTTGTTTCCCTAATTCAATACCTAAAGCCGGACGCATTTTATCGAAGTAAGGAGAGTGTACAGTTCCTACCATTACACCACTATACCAGTTGTCGAAAAACTTGTTGCCCGTAACCATCTTTTGCTGAGCACTGACAGGTAGCAACATTGCTGCTGCCAGTAAAGTTAGAATTGTTTTTTTCATTTTTATATACATTTTATATAAGAATACCACTTAAAAATATAAGTGGATTCTGTTGGTTGATAATTTATATATTTTTCTGTTCTCACGGAATCACCGATTTCTGTCTTGGATTTTTTTTATCCTTGTAACAAATAATCAGTTATTCTGCTTGATTACATTTCTTTTGGAATATATTGTCTGATGATCTTGTTTGTACTCTCATTAGAGTATATAATTCCAAAATATTTTCTACAAAAATACAAATAATTTTTAAATAACTTTATTCTGTGGCGTAAAAAATTAACTGCGGCTCACTTCCAGACCTTTGTCTGACAGACTCATTTCTACGAAACGGGCCAGGCTGTTAGGCGGATTCTGCTGCAGGATCTGACGGATGCGTACGGCTGCTTCCGGATCCTTGGCTACCATGTAGAGATAACCGCCACCACCGGCTCCCGGCAGTTTGTAACCCAGACACAGATCGTCAATCTGACCGGTCAGTGCAGCTACGGCCGGCGGATTGGTTCCTGCATCCAGCAGCTGGTTCTGCTGCCAGGTCTTGCGGATCAGTCGTCCGGTAGCTTCGAAGTCGTTGCGCTGGATCGCGTCGTAGAGATCCAGAGCATGCTGTTTCATTTCACCCAGCAGTTGCAGGTGTGAAGTGGAGTTCAGGAACATGCCGCGTACGATTTCTGCCAGAATGCCTTTGGCCGTACGGGTAATGCCGGTATAATAAAGCAGGTGACACTTGCTGTATTCCGGATCGGTAAACAGATGTTCCGGCAACCAGCGTACGGACGGATTCTGTGCCCATCCCGACTGTGTCTGAAGCAGTTTTACACCCTGCAGCACACCTCCGTACTGATCCTGCCATCCGCCGCCGGTAGTCAGCAGCTGTTCCAGAATCAGCGTGCGGTTGCATACTTCGTGCTTGTCCCAGTTCAGGCCGCAGAAGTCGTTGACTGCTCCCAGTACCGTCGAAGCCAGGATGGAGCTTGTGCCCAGTCCTGAACCTGCCGGAATAGCCGACAGGAGAGTAACTTCGATACCTGCACCGAATGCTTTCAGCTGTTCTTCCAGAGATGCATAATGTTCCGTACTGAAATCCGGGTGGAAACCGGCCAGTACCAGTGCTGCCTTAGGAATGGAGAAGGGTGAACCTACTTTGTTGAATCCTGCCAGTTCTTCGTAAGTATGGATAATTTCAATGGCTCCCAGGTCGATGGAACGCAGTACCACCTGATACTCCTTGCTGGGTTTCACGTACACTTGCAACGGAGGCTGTCCGTTCAGTTCGATGGCCAGGTTCACCACGTTTCCACCTTCCATCAGACTGTAGGGCGGGGTGTCTGTCCATCCGCCTGCCAGGTCGATACGTACCGGGCTTCGTCCCCAGACAATCTGGTCGGCATAGACCGACATGCGGGGATGCTGGCGTTTGTTGACGGTAGCGGTCAGTCCTTCGCGCATCAGACGGAATGCCAGATCTTCCTGTTCCTTGCCGTCCTGTCCTTTCAGAGTCAGGGTACGTGAACGGAACATCGCGTCACTGATGCGGGTCATCAGCGGAGCGGTTTCCGGCAGTGGAGCCGGCAGTTCCAGACCTTCTGCAGCATACGCTTCCGCAGCTTCCTGCAGATTCAGCTGATAGAACACACTCTGTTCCCAGTTGCGTGCCAGTGCGTTCCAGCTGTCTTTCCGGAATGCCTCACGCTGGGCAGTCAGCCGTCTCAGGTTGGCATAAGCAGAGATTTCGTCGGCCGATACCTTTCTGGCTTCTTCCCATACCTTCCGTCCGGCTTCCAGTTCCGGTTCCGAAGTCATCCATCGCAGGGCTAGACCCAGCTGTTCCGTGTTCTTGCATACCGGGAAGATCCGTGCTGCCTGCAGGTCGTGATTCTGTTCGATATCGGCCGCATTCAGCTGACGGGCTGCCAGCCATTCTCCGGCGGGACGTCCCTGATACATCACGTCCGGATTGTCGAGCGCTCCCTTGAAGGCATCGTTGAATCCGTACGGACGTGCCACGTAGTCACTCTCTCCGAAAGGAACGACGTCGATACAGACTCCCTCCGGCACGTTCAGTGTCCAGTCGTTCATCGGTACTCCCGTGATGATATTGCGGTTGTGAAGCGTCCATCTGGCTCCTACGCAGCTGTTTTCCACCCAGGTCTGTGAGTTCTCGGCCGTCAGCCGGTAGTTCAGCACAGCGTTCTGTACGAACATTTCCGGATGGGGTTTTACCTTCCGGTGCATGATGGCCCGCTGGTCGATGACCAGGTTCTGTACGGCCAGTGTCGATGACAGCATTTCGCGGCTGGTTCCGTAGTGGTAGAATTCTCCTTCCGGCAGGGGAAGAATGGCTACGCTCAGCTGGTTCAGTTCTTCGTCCACGATCCGCGGATGTTCACCCAGAGCCAGTCCGAATTCCGAATACATGTCGTAGAATCCCAGGCTGCCGTTCTTCATCGAACGTTTCACCATCAGGTCAATTGCGCGGTCGCTCAGCAGCCAGATACCGATATCCATCAGGAAAAGATAGTTCTGCATCAGGTCACCCAGCTGTTCTACGGAAGGCTTCTGCAACATGAAGTCCAGACGCTCCGGTGTGTTGCGTGAAGACACGAAGACTCCGTGATTTTTGGCCAGATTCGGGTCCACCCACAGTCCGTAGCATACGACGTCTGCTTCCGGAATGTCCTGCAGGGCTTTTCCGGCACGGATATAAACGTCTCCGCTGGCAATCAGCGTGTGGAGTGAATCCGGTGCTTTCTGCATGATCTGCTCGTAAAGCGGCAGCTGCAGGGACAGCAGGTTCTGGGTAAGCCGTTGTCCGCGTCCCCAGCGGAACACCGGTATCGGAGTCAGTATCTTTCCGGAAGGAGCATATCCCGGCAGACGGCGGCTCTGTCCTCCTGCATGCAGCAGGATACGTTTTTCCTTGGCCAGCCAGTCAGTCAGGGCTTCTTCGTTGTTTTCATTGGCTTTACAGGCTTGCAGCAGCCAGGCAGTTCCGCCTCCTGATCCCAGTTTGCTTCCGATGGGGTCAGAGGTGCAGAACCATTCTTTACGGTCTGCTTTCTCGATGTCATAAAAGCATTCCACCAGGTTGGGTGGAAGTGAGAGTAGTTTCTTCATTGCTTATTCTTGCTTTTAGTTTGAATTCGTTTATTTTGCCGGGCTGTCTTCCGGTGTTGCTTCCACATATCCGACAGGCATTTCCACCGAAGCATATCCCAGCTGTTCGATGCGTACCATCACCTGTGATTTTCCGTCGATTTCCGTCAGTTCGCCGTCCAGTCCTGCCAGCGGTCCCTTGATGACCCGTATCTTTTGTCCCGGGGCGAGGGGAGTATTGATGAAGTGTACAGCTTCTTCCGAATAGTCCAGCATGAAGCGGAAACGCTGCATTTCCTCGTCGCGGATTACGGCCGGCCGGTGGGTGCAGCGGTCTATCAGACAGCCGCTCACGGATGGAATGTTTCTCATCACGGACAGTCGTACCTGTTCGGAAGCCCGGATGAAGATCATCATCGGGATGACCACCACTTGCAGTTTCTTGCGGCGGTCGCTCCATTGCCGGACAACTTCCTGTACCGGGAGATAATGTTCCACTCCCATTTGTCCCAGCTTTTCGGCCACCTTCTTTTCGTGGTGCATGCGTACATACATCGCATACCAGTTCTCTTTCTCCATATCTTTTTCTTCTGTTATACAGTTTGATGGTTGATGCAGATACCTTTCTGATACCATTCATAAAGGCGATGAATGCCTTCGTCTATTTCGATGCGGTGGTGCCATCCCAGGGCATGCAGACGGGTTACGTCCGTCAGTTTGCGCAGGGTTCCGTCCGGTTTGGAGCGGTCCCATCGCAGTTCTCCCCGGAAGCCCACTTCGCGGATAATCATTTCGGCAGCTTCGCGGATGCTGATCTCCTTGCCGGTACCAATGTTGATGTGGCAGTTGCGGATCTCTTTTCCCTTTCCGGCACAGATATCCTTGAAATCCACATTCAGCAGTACGTGGACACTGGCGTCTGCCATTTCCTCGCTCCACAGGAACTCCCGCATCGGTGTACCTGTTCCCCAGAGGGTTACCGCTTCGGGCGTGATACCGAATTTGGCCAGCTTTTCCAGAATCACCTGTTCCGTACAGCTTCCGTTCACCCCTTCCACCGGTCTCAGGTCGATATCCTTTCTGACAGCCTCCCAGTTGCCTTCATTCAGGCATTTGGCCAGATAGATCTTGCGCATCATGGCCGGCAGTACGTGGCTGTTCTCCAGATGGAAGTTGTCATTCGGTCCGTACAGATTGGTCGGCATGACGGCGATATAATTGGTGCCGTATTGCAGGTTGAAACTTTCACACATTTTCAGTCCCGCAATCTTTGCGATGGCATACGGTTCGTTGGTATATTCCAGCGGGGAGGTGAGGAGAGCCTCTTCCTTCATCGGCTGGGGAGCTTCTCGCGGATAGATGCAGGTACTTCCCAGAAACAGCAGTTTTCTGACACCGTGTCTGAAACTTTCCCCGATGACATTCTGCTGAATCTGCAGGTTCTGGTAGATGAAGTCCGCCCGATAGTGCAGGTTTGCCAGAATCCCGCCCACATGAGCGGCTGCCAGAACCACTGCCTCCGGCTGTTCCTCGTCGAAGAACCGCTTCACGGCTATGGGATCCAGCAGATCCAGTTCCTGATGCGTGCGTCCCGTCAGGTTGGTGTATCCGCGCTGCTTCAGGTTGTTCCAGATGGCAGAACCCACCAGTCCCCGATGGCCTGCCACGAATATTTTTGCAGATTGTTCCAGCATGATATCTTAGTTAATCTAATTGAGCTTTCAGATGCAGTTTTTTCACGAAGCGCATATCGTGTTCCACCATGATGCGCACCAGTTCACTGAACGGAGTCTTGGTGGGGTTCCATCCCAGCAGTTCACGTGCCTTGGTCGGATCACCCAGCAGCTGTTCCACTTCGCAGGGACGGAAATACTTCGGATCCACTTCCACCAGCACTTTGCCGGTAGCCGTGTCGATTCCTTTCTCGTCCACGCCGCTGCCTTCCCATTTCAGTTCAATGCCCAGGTAGTGGAAAGCCAGCGTACAGAATTCCCGTACGGTATGCATTTCACCGGTGGCAATGACGAAATCTTCCGGAGTTTCGTGCTGCAGGATCAGCCACATACATTCCACGTAATCTTTGGCATATCCCCAGTCACGGCGAGCATCCAGATTTCCCAGATACAGCTTGTCCTGGAATCCCTGTTTGATACGGGCAGCAGCCAGGGTGATTTTGCGGGTCACGAAAGTCTCTCCGCGCCGTTCACTCTCGTGGTTGAACAGGATACCGTTCACGGCAAACATTCCGTAGCTCTCGCGGTAATTCTTGGTAATCCAGAATCCGTACTGCTTGGCCACTCCGTACGGAGAACGCGGATAGAACGGTGTCGTTTCCTTCTGCGGAACTTCCTGCACCTTTCCGAACAGTTCCGAGGTAGAAGCCTGATATACCCGGCAAGTCTTTTCCAGACCGCAGATACGCACAGCCTCCAGCAGGCGGAGTGTTCCCACAGCATCTGCTTCAGCCGTATATTCCGGCACGTCGAATGACACCTTTACGTGGCTTTGTGCAGCCAGGTTGTAGATTTCCGTCGGATGAATGTCTCCGATGATTCGGATCAGTGAACTGGAGTCCGTCATGTCTCCCCAGTGCAGGTTCACCAGACGTTTCTGTTTCATGTCGCGCACCCATTCATCCAGATACAGATGTTCGATGCGTGCCGTGTTGAATGAAGACGAACGGCGGAGAATGCCGTGTACTTCATATCCTTTTTCAATTAGAAATTCAGCCAGATAGGAGCCGTCCTGTCCGGTGATCCCGGTGATCAGAGCCACTTTTCTCATGGTTTCATATTTTAGAGGTTATTCTTTTCTATTGTTTCTTCCGGGGATAAGTCACGGCATACAGCGTGATGTAAAGGAAACATCCCAGCGGTACGACAAATCCCAGCGCCATCGATGCGTGGTCGGCAATGTATCCCATGGCCAGCGGTGCGACAGCTCCACCTACGATCGACATGATCAGAAAGGAGGAAGCCCGTTTGGTATGGGTGCCTGTTCCCCGGATCGCCAGGGCAAAGATAGTAGGAAACATGATTGATTCACACAAAAAGCAGAAGAAAAATGCACCGATGGCCGACATTCCGCTGCCGAAGAGAATCAGAATCATGGTCACTGTTGCTCCCGCTCCGCAGAACACCAGCAGCCGTTCGGCCCGTATGAATCTCATGATCCAGCTTCCTCCCATGCGTCCGGCCATGAACATGCTCATTCCTCCGAACGACAGCCACAGCGAAGCTTCCCGTGCCGTGATGCCGGCATGCTCCGTCACGTAGTTGATGAAAAAGCTGTTGATACCCGTCTGGGCTGCCACGTAAAGAAACAGGGCGACCAGTCCCCACGTAAAGTTCCGGTGACTCCAGAGCGAGCCGGCAGCTTCTCCGCCGGTCTGTACCTCCGTTTCTGCCGGCTGGTTCATGCCGATCTCCGGCAACCGGATCCGGGAGAAGAAAAGAGCCACCAGCAGCACGATAACTCCGATGATGGCATAAGGAGTCGAGATATTTCCGCTTTCCCCGTTCTCAGAAAACAGAAACAGACCGCCTACCAGCGGTCCGCAGATCCATCCCAGTCCGTTGAACGACTGAGCCAGGTTGATGCGGCGTTCTGCCGACTCCGGTTCTCCCAGTACGGTCACATACGGATTGGCGGCAGTTTCCAGACAAGTCAGTCCGCAGCCGATAATAAAGAGAGAGAACAGGAAGAACTCAAAACTCATGATCCGTTCTCCCGGAATGAAGAGCAGGGCACCGATGCCGTACAGCAGCAGTCCCGTAAGCACTCCTGCCCGGTAGCCGTAGCGCCGGATAATGTTTCCGGCAGGCAGGGCCATCAGGAAATACCCTCCGTACACCACCGCCTGAATCAGGGCAGACCGTGTCTTGGTGATTCCCAGTGCATCTTGAAAATGCTTGTTCAGTACGTCCAGAATACTGTGGGCAAATCCCCACAGAAAGAACAGGGAAGTGATCAGAATAAACGGCAGCAGAAAATTCTTGCCGTCCCGTGTCTGTACCAGCTTCACCTTTTCATTCGATTGTTTCATAATCAGATTTATTTTTTAGAAACGCTTCAGGGTCAGTGTCGCATAATCCGATTTCAGGATCAGCGATTTCCCGTCTGCCTTGATGACGTCGAAAGTCGTATCCGTACTGTCCAGTCCGAAGGGATGAAGCTCTTCCCGTGTAGCCGGACGTGAATTTTCCGGAGTTGCATAGGTACTCATTTCTTTCAGGGTGACGGTATTCGTCTCCTCGTCGTAGCGGTACCGTCCCCGGAACGAACCGGCTCCCAGATCTCCGCCACGTTCCGATACCTCTGCCACCCAAAGCTGGATGCTGTAATAGATGCGGTTGCAGGGATGAGTTTCCCCGTCCGCCTCTGTGGTGAACTCCAGCAGTTGCCAGAATCCTTCTATGTTGCTGTTCATCGGAGCTTTCTTGCAGCCTGCCAGCAGACAGAGCAGCAGACAGACAAGCCCATAATGCATTGTTCTTTTTATCGTTGTCTTCATATCTTTCAGGTTTTTACATTCAGTGATCATTTGCCGGTCCGTTTCCGTTCCGCTTTAGAACTTTCCCGTCTTTCGCAGGGTGATCATTCCTCCGGTGGAATTGCCCAGGTAATTTCCCCGGTCTATTCCCAGAGCTACGGAAGCACTCCATCCCTTGAAACGTTCCGGAGCATATGTCACCTCCCACAGCGAACTGAACTGCTTGCGCTGCTTGTCCAGCGGGTTTTCATACGTACCCCAGTGACGGGCAAATGAAATCAGTACCCGCCAGTTCCATTCCTCAGCCGGCTGTCCGGTCAGTCCCAGATGATGTGCCCGTACCCGGTTGCTTCTGAATGTAATATCCCCGTCGTTGTAAGCCGGTCCCGGCAGGAGAGGATTTCCCATGCCCATGCCTGCATGCTGCCAGGCTCCGTACAGATAGTGATTGTAATAACTGTCGCAGGCGCTGATCTGATATTCCGGGAATTGTCCCCAGAATCCGTCGTACAGCAGCGGACCGCTCTGATCCTTCGTACACAGCCCTTCCCAGACAGCCGTACTCAGCCAGCGGTTTTTCGGGAGAGTCACTTCCAGACCGATCAGACCGTCCTTCCAGCGTCCGTATTCCCAGAACATCTGCGACGTGTCCTCAAAATAATGCTCCAGATAAGCCCGCAGCGTCCAGTCACCCACATAGCCGTTCAGGGCGAAGTTCCAGCTTCCCAGCATGTTGCCTTCCACATTCACCTGTTCTCCCTCCGGAGTATCACTTCCTCCCGCCTGTGGGAAGAACGCTTTCCAGAAAGCTTTGGCGTTGCTGGGCATGTCCAGTGTCAGCTTGCCGCTTCCGTCAGCCTGCTTCTCATACTGATCCCCGCCGAACTGTGTGGTCATCAGCAGACCAAATTCAAACTCCACCGGCAGTTTCTCCCGGTTTCCCAGCCGGAGCAGCAGCGACTTGCTGTGATACAGCAGATCCTGAATATATTTGTTTCCCGCAGCAGTAAACTCCTTCTGCCACTTGTTGTCCGTAAAGGCACCGTATGCCAGATGGCCCTTGAAAGCCAGCCATCCGCCCGTACCCGGGACATTCAGATAATCCCTGATGTCAATCCGCACCTGGGGTACCGGACGCGCATTCGGTCCTTCCACCATGGCTCCACTGCTGAGAGACGTATTTCTTTCCAGAGGAAAAGCCCCCCGTTCCTTGCTTCCGATACTCAGCCGGAGCGCCTTCCATGTCAGATCCGCATAAGCCTGCTGCACCACGAAACCCATACCTCTGGTATCCGCTCCGTGGTTGACCGTGCCGGCCAGATCCAGGGCAGCATCAATCTGCCATCCTTTATTTAAAGTCTGATGATATCCGATTCCAGCCCGCAGATATCCGGAGTTCGGAGCTGTAGTACCCAGTCCGTAGCGGTTGGATGTGAACCACAGGGGAGCATACGTGCCCGTTCCCGCCGTGGCACCTGCCTCTATGCGATATTCCCATTCCGGCGATTGGCCATGCGCCTGTCCGTAAGCCGTGCAAACCGTCATGCAGAGAATTCCTACATATTTCAGTTTCATTCCTTTATAGTTTGGTTAAGTTTTTACTTCAGAACCGCAGTTCCGTTACACAATTCTCCGCAAAGATGCAAAAGATTTCTTACTTTGCCAAACAATCCCTTTCCTTTCCGGCTCCTCTGCCGTTCACTGGCTTTTTCCTGCCGCCCGTATGCGGCTTGTCAGAGGGGTATTCAGGAAAACAGTTTCCCCAGCAGCCCTTTGCGCTTTTTCCGGTCCTTTTCCCGTCCGGTATCATCCGCCAGACAGTCCGCTACCAGTTCGTTCAGACTGATTCGTTCCTTGACGATCCGGTAAATGATTCCCCAGTCCATCATTCCACCCAGGTTTCTGTCGTCAATGAACAGATCCGCCTTCAGCTTGCGCGAGAAATGATCATGTCCTGCCTTTTCCTCCGGATAGTTCCGGTTCACCGCATAAAATTCCAGTCCCCGGGCCTTGCAGAACTCCACTGCTTCGTCCAGCAGCCTGCCTTCCCGCACACTCCACAGGATCAGCCGGTGTCCTTCCCGCTGGAGCGTTTTCAGTGTCTCAATGGCGAACGGCAGCTCTCTGCCGATTCCCGGATACTGGTGTTCCACAATTGTTCCGTCAAAATCTACTGCAATAATCATAACTGTTTCAGGTTTGAAAGTCCCATGCCGATCAGGGTCGGCTCCGTTTTCAGGTTCTTGTCCGTGGGTCCGGTTTCTTCCGTCTCTTCCGGCTCATTCATCTCGTCAAGCGGATAATACTGCTGCCGGTACTCCGCCGGTGTACAGTGATACTGCCGGTCAAACGCCCTGTAGAAAGTACAGCGCGAATCGATGCCGCACATCCGTGCGACCTCATTCACCGGATAATTCATATGTTCCAGCAACAGGGAAGCTGCGTATTTCATCCGCATCCGTTCAATCAGCTTTCTGAGTGTCTTGTCGCTGGAATATCTCCTTACGGCCATGCAAAGATACTTTTCGTTGGAGTCCAGTATTTTGGCCAGGGTGCTACGGTTCAGGTTTTCCTGAGTAAAATTTTGGTCACGCTGCAGGTAATCTATCAGTTTCCGGTAAGTAAATTGCAGTAAAGCCAGATTGACCTTTAATTCTTTCTTTTCTTCCATGATTTTCTAATATGCATTCTTTTCTCCATGTACGGCGTTCGCCACAGTTTTGTAGATGATGTACAGGTCCAGCCAGAAACTCCAGTGCTCGATGTACCAGATATCCCCGCGGATACGTCCCTCCATATCCTTCAGCTCCTTCGTCTCCCCGCGGTAACCCGTCACCTGGCTCCAGCCCGTGATTCCCGGCTTTACAAGGTGGCGCACCATATACTTGTTGATCAGTTTCGAATACTCCTCCGTGTGCTTCAGCATGTGTGGACGCGGTCCCACCACGCTCATGTCCCCCATCAGCACGTTGATAAACTGCGGCAGCTCGTCGATGCTCGTCTTGCGCATGATGTTTCCCCACTTGGTCTTCCGCGGGTCATCCTTCGTTGCCTGCACCTTGTCCGCATCCGCATTCACCTTCATGCTCCGGAACTTGTAGCAGTAGAACTCCTTGTCGTTCAGCCCGTTCCGTTTCTGTTTGAAGAAGATCGGACCCGGCATGGTCATCTTCGTGATGATGGTCACGATGATCAGGATCGGGATAAACAGCGTGCAGAGGAAACACAGCGAGAATACGATGTCAAACGTCCGTTTCACGAACTTGTTTCCCAGCTGGCTCAGCGGATCCGGCCGCAGGCTCAGGAAAGGTACACTGCCCAGCATGTTGAAGTACATCCGGTTCTGCAGGTAGTTATGCACGTTCGGCACACTGTAGAATCTCACCAGATGGTTCTCGCAGAAGTTGATGATCGGAATGATCACGTCCCGGTCCTTCGAAGGCAGACAGCAGAACAGGAAGTGTACCCTCGGATGCTGTCCCAGATAGGCCGTCACGTCTTCCGGCCGTCCCAGGTACGGACATTCCTTCGGATAGCGGTTGCTGGGTTCGTGGTCAAAATAACCGATCACCCGGAATCCCGCATACGATGCTTCCGTCAGTTCCCGGTACAGCTCCACGTTGTTCTCATAACTTCCCACCAGCACCACGAAGCGCAGGTTTCCACCCCGTGAGCGGTAACTCTTCACCAGGTAGCGCAGCGTCAGCCGGAATGCCGCCAGACAGACAAGCAGGGTTGCCAGATAACCTGCAAACAGCTTCGACCAGGCATCCGTATAGTGTCCTACGGTGAGGATACATCCCGCCAGAATGGCGAAGACAAACATATTCTGCACCACGTGGCCCACAATCCGGTAAGCATATACTTTGCGGTTGTAGAGCGAAACCCCCGTATTGATCGCCGTTATGAAGTAACACAGCATCAGCGTCAGCATGATCTGCGTTTGCGGCACTCCCATTGTCTTTTCCCAGCTGCTTCCCTGCGCCCAGCTGTAAAACAGTCCGAACAGCCCGCCGCAGATCAGAGTCTCCGTGATGATGACCATTGTGTTCACCATCCGCTTATAGGTCAGTAGCTTATTTCCCATAAAACTTATTGGTTAAAAGGTTGTGATAAATGATCGCTATTATCATTGGTATTATGAATTCTTTTCAGTAAGTAGTGCCATATAGTTTTCAAGAGTAAATCGTCTGTAGAATTTTACAAAACCCATAAAAAGGATATTGCTTAGAAAGGCCATCGTAATGATTAACATGAATCCCTTCCAATCAAAGGATGCTGAGAAATTGATTGTTGACAAACCTTTTATGATAAGAATGTCAGTAAAAATGCATGATATTAAGCAAATGGCCCTTAAAAAGCCATATAGCGCAATGTAGTTATCTGTTTTTCTTTGGCAATTAGGAATATTCAGATAAACATAATGCATGACTATACGGTGATAGTCATTGTCAGAATTAATTTCAGGCCGTGCCAGATTCAGTTTTTGAGACAAATTGAATAATTTGGTCTGTATACTGTCACGTATATAAGCGTCTAATGGATGTGTAATAAACTTATTTATTTTTAGAGGTGCTCCTAATAATAGAATAAATAAAGTGACTGGAAAGGCTATAAAAAACAGTATTATACGCCAGATAAAGTTCCCAAAATATATGCCATCCCAAAAGTAAGTATTTAAATAATAATCAAAACTTCTATCTTCATCATGTAATAAATAATAAGACGGATATTTATATAATTTATTGGCAAAATATTCTATGGTGACAGATGACAGATAGGCGATGATCTGTCCACATATATAAGACAGAATAATTAATATTAATGTAGATTTCCACCATTCAATAGACAGTTCGTTCTTAAAGGTATGCATAAAACCTGCAATACTGAAATAGTCGCTGATTGATGAAGGCTCCTTCAAATAGGTAATATGTATGACAATGAGTAAAGTCAACATACCCGGAAATAGATATCCCAAAAAATCGTAGAAAGAGAAAGGATTTTTTTCCATATTTTAATTTGTACTATATTCAGATTGGCTTGTGACAGAGAAGGTTGAAGCATTTCTTGCATTCTCTGAGAGATGATTAATAAGTTGATTCAAATTAGGATGAATAATATGAAACTCTGCACAACTTTTTCTAATAAATTCATCAGAGCTCAGGCAGTAGAATTTCTTCTTGTTTGTTTTTTGTGTGAATTCATTGATAAGTTCTTGTCTTGGAGAAATAACTTTATCATTGACAATGTAGAACCAGTCATCCTGAATTTTACCAGTAACCAATATGATATCTTTGTTTTTTTTATTCGCATATTCTTTGATCTGTTCCCAGATCACCATATCATGATATGTGAATCTTTCATTATCACTCTGAGGTGTACAATATCCGGGAGGGACTCTTCGGGAATATCGTTCTTTGGCTTGTGTATATATTTCCTGTAACTCAGCATTGGTGTATTCTCTGCCTATACGATCCGTGAACAGAGTGTTTATCTGTTCTTTCTTCTCATCATATTCCAATGCACTGCTGAGATTTTCAATTTGCCTGTTGAAAAGTTCCTGAATACGGTTTGTCAAGTTTTCCAGTTCTGTAATAATCGCTGTTTCCAGATATGGATAATTTTTGTTATTCTGAATATTTTCCTTACAGCAAGTAAGATGATAGAGTGTATTCTGAATCTTTCCTGTCTGGTTGATAATTTCATTATTTACACACTGGTGATATAGCCATGCAACTTCGTATGGAATCCATAATTTATCTTTGATCGGAGGTTCATTTAATATCGTAAATAATGTATTGACATCCTTATCATTTAGTCGAAAGATATCCAATAAAAATACGGTATCAATGACAAAAACAGTATTTTCCAAATGTTGGTAAATGTCCGTTTGATTCAAAGGATAATATCCGGGGAAATGCTTTTTCATAGAATTATAATACAAGATTGTTTTTAACCCATTCGTTGGGAGCTAAAACCTTAGTCCAGGCAGCCGATTTTCCACTTAAAATTACAATAAGCCGGTCATTGTTATCTATGTATTTCATGAGAAAATCCCTGATTTCTGCATGAGTCTTGTCCGTAACAACGGCCCAGGTTGATTCTGTAAGTCTTCCCCAAACGGGAAATGATTTTAGTGCAGCATATAAATCCTGATAATTTCGATTGGGCTGACATAAATCGTAGCTTACAATGTAACAGTGTTTTTCTTGCATGTGGTTTGTTAAAAGTCTAATATAGTTCAGAATTTTATTTTTGCTGTAATGAATTGTGGTATCTTCCAGGCCATTTTCTGCAGTTTCGTCCAGGTAGGAGGGAGGCCGTGGCTCCGGTACATGCGTACATCCTCCTGCCACATCTGCTTCCGTCTGGCGCTGTCGGTAGAAAGTCCTCCCATCCGCATCCTTACGATGTACTCGTTCAGATATTCCACCTTCAGATCCGCTTCATACAGATAGCGGAACAGGAAATCCGAATCCGCTGCAATCTTGTAACTCTCGTCATACAGGCCCAGCCGGTCTATGCAGGATTTACGGATATAGCAGGTCGGATGCAGGGGAAGCCATCCGTGTTTCACCTTCCATTTGCTGTATGATCCACCCATCCAGTTACGGATCACTTTGTCCGTATTCTGGTAATCTACGAACAGTCCGTTGCCGTACACGAAATCTGCGCCGCTTTGTTCAAACTTCCGGACCATCTTACTGATGGTATCCGGGGAATACAGGAAATCATCACTGTGCAGCAACCCTATAAGATCTCCGGTTGCTGCCCGGATGCCCTTGTTAATCCCCTCATACATCCCCTTGTCTGGTTCCGAGATGATCCGGCTGATCCGGTCTTTGTACTGGTTGATCACTTGCAGGGAGCGGTCTTTGCTGGCTCCGTCCACTACGATATATTCAATTTCTGGATAATCCTGGGCCAGCACGCTTTCAATGGCTTGCCCGATGGTTGCTTCACGATTGAAGCAGGAAGTGATGATAGAAACTTTCATCAAAAGAAATTTATTTTAGATATTGCGGAATAGTCTTGATTTCCGCTGATGTGGAGAATATGCCTAATAATATATAGGGCCTTTATAGCATATTTTGTTAGAGTTGAAATAGAAAGGAATCTTATTTTATAATCCGTTTTCTTATAACCGAAGCTGGATTACCTTGATAAATGGAAAACGCTTCCATATTTTTGGTTGCAACAGAACCAACTGTCAATATAGCATGAGATTTAACTGTTACACCAGGGCAAACAACAGATTTAGCCCCAATCCATGCCCCATCTTCTACCACGATAGGAGCATTCCGATAATCAAAAGTAGATAATGTATAGTCATGATTACCAGTTAACAATAATGCACCTTGAGATATGCAGACATTGTTTCCAATAGTCACATAATCTAAATTGTCAATCCAACAATCTTCCCCCAACCAGACATTTTCTCCTAAAGTCAGTTTCCAGGGAAATTTGATACATACATTATTTTTTATGACTAACCCTTTACCAATCTTAGCTCCGAAAGCCTTCAACAAAGTTATTTTAATCCTCATAAAAGGATTCCATGATGCACGGACAAATAATGCATTTGTAAAATACCATAGTGTCTGTTTGATGAATCCAGCACCCTTGTCAAAATTACCTGTTGTAAAAGAAGATAAATCTGTCGTTTTCATTTGTTTAAGACCGTTTGAAATACTCTGTCTAAATTTGAAATGTATTGTGCCTCTGTATATTGTGTAATTGCAGTCTGATAGTTTGTGCTTGCAATGCCTTTAAGTACATTCCTATTTTGATTTAAATATTGTATGTAATCATAGATTTCATTTAGGTTTATATTGTTCTTATCCACGACTAATCCATTGACTTTATCTTTTGTAATATCCGGAATACCGGCATGATTGGTAGTAATAATACCCATGGCATTACCCATTGCCTCTAAGATGGAAATAGGCTGTCCTTCATTGGAATAGCGGGTGGGTAAGATAAAAATATGACATAGCTGTAACAACTCTTTCTTATTTTTCCCAGAAACAATGCCATGAAAAGTCACGTATTCTTGTAATTGATTTTGCTGAATGAAGTTTTGTGTAAAAATATGATCTTCTTCTTTGAAAAACTTTCCGGCAAAATGGAAATGTAAATTCTTCTGTGCGTTTCTTTTAGCTATTACTGCTAAATTCAAAACATCTTTAAATCCTTTTGATTCAATGAAATTACTTAAATATAAGATATGTAATGTAGCGTTATTTTCAATATCATTTGTTTTTTCCTCTATTGAATTCTGTGGAAGTAAATATTCATTATCTACACAATTGGGTACTGTAAAGATTTTGGAATCGTCAATCATGCCTTTAAATATACTTTGTAGCATATTCCCAAGCACAATGCATCCATCCAGTTTCTTTATTAAAGCATAATTGAGTCTGCGTTGTAAATTTCCACAATTTTCCTCAATTAGATGTCTGTAATATCCTCCGTGAAGATGGATAATGCATTTCTTTTTTTTGCATGCAATGAGTTTTAATATTAATAGGTCTCTCCAATTTCCACCTTTAGTTTGTGATATTGTGAAATAGTATAAATCATTGTGAGAGACTAATATTTTCCACAGGTTCTTTAAAATGTTCTTGTTATTTGTAATATCTATTTTGTGAAACCGATATTTATCTTTCAGTTGAGAATTATATAAAGTCTCAATAGCTTTAGAAAGTCCATGAATTGGGGGAGGAAATTGTCCTATAATGCAGATTGATTTCATCGTGAGTCAATTATAAAAATTGTTGGTGTGCAATAACCATCTTTTCGATGGTATATTCTTTAATTTTCTCAAGATTTTCTCTTGAGAGTTCTTTGCATAAATTTTCGTCAGCCAACAGCTTATTTATGCTGTTAGATAATTGTTCCACGTTTTCAGTATCGATGATACATTCGGAAGGAAGTAATTCCATTCCTGCCACACATTTGTTTGTTGTTATTATTGGAAGACCATATCCCATTGCCTCATTGATAACCAATCCCCAAATGTCTTCTCTCGTTGGATGCACAAAAATATCAGCCGCTTTAAAATATAAAGACAAGTCTTGTTTCGTTTTGAATCCTTCAAAATGTACATTTGTAAGATTCATTTCTTGTTGCATTTTGAGATATTCAGGAGTTGGCTTTCCTCCAACAATATAAATTCCTACTTCTTTATTTATATGTTGGGATGCTTTCAGTAGAATATCGAATCCTTTTCGTGGTATAAACTGTCCGATAGCTAATACTATCTTGTTTTCAGCAATTTTCAGTTGCTTTTTTATATCTGCTTTTTCTTGATAAGTAACAGGATTTTGCAGAATATCAGATTCTTTTAATGAAGTGAAAGGATATCTGTAAATCCTAGCTTTACTTCCTGCATAAAATTTAATATATTCGTCTGATATCTTGCTTGGACTTATATACCCTTTGGCTCCCGAAAGGAAAAATCTTTTGATGAAGCGTTTTATTTTTGCTTCTTGATAATTGGCCATTGCTCCATCTAGTTCATAATAGTATGGAATCTTTCTTGATTTGATAGAAAGTAACGCCATCATTTCGGTTGCATAGGCATAATTTGTTATCACTATTCTATCATATTTTAAAGACTTGATATATTTAAAAATACTCCAGTCTATTCTTTTTTCTTCAATATTTCCTTCTTTAAGAAATATGGCTTTGAAATTTCTTATTGCATCCTCTTTCCAGTTGAATGTGATTCCTGGTGCTCTTTTGGCTTCAAATAAGACTGTAAGGTCATAATATTTACCTAGTTCGTTATAAAAGTCTATTCGGTATGGGGCAGGAATATTGGTGATAAAAAGAATTTTTTTCAACTGTTTTTCCATAAGTCTAAATATATATTTTGGAGTTTCAAGGCTTCAGTTTTTATATCATATCCTGACTTGTAAATGTCAAACAAGGCTTCTTCCCGTATGTTTTCTTGGGATATATATTCTATTATTTTTTCTGTCCATACGTCTGTATCTAATGGCAGAAAGGATACGTTGTGGGCTATTTTTGCATCTTGTGGGATTTTATCAGATAAATAGGTTGTACAACCATTTATTTCAGCCTCAATGGCTACAATTCCAAGTCCTTCAAATAATGATGGTAAAACAAACAAGTCAAAAGCATTGTAGAATAGATTGGCGTCATTTCTTGATCCAGTGAATATTGTGCAGTCTTTTAACCCTAGTCTTTCTACTTTATTTTTAATATTGGACATCAACATTCCTTCTCCGATGAGCATTAATTTTGTATTGGGAAGTTTTTGGTGAATCTTATAGAAGGCGTCTATTAAGAATGTATGGTTCTTTTGGGTGTCAAAGCGTCCTACATGTCCAATAAGGAACTCATCTTCTTTGATTCCCCATTCTTTTCTTACACTTTCTCTAGTAGCAGGTGAGAATATAAATTTTTCTAAATCAATGGCATTCCTGATTATTTGATATGGAGCGTTGCCGAAAAGCCAGTTTCCTGCCGCTTCAGAACATGCCATTCTATGCGTTGCATATAAATTTATCTTTTTTCTAGCTTGTTCTAAGAAAAATAATTTAATAGGGTTGGTAGTCAGATGTTGAGTATTATGACTGTGGGCTATCCGAACAGGTATCTCACATTCTTTGGCTATTTTCAGTACCCATGTACTCATAGCATCCATATGTGTATGAATGATCTTATAATTATTGTTTTTTAAAATTTTCTTTAAATAGGAGGGATATGTAAGTGGATGTTTGCTCTTTTGAGGCACAACATATATATTGCCTCCTAGCTTTTTTATTTCGTCATCATAATACCCACATCCACCTGCATTGTGAACGATAAAATCTATCTGAACTTTTTCATGGTTAAAATTTCGATAATAGTTCATCATGTATGATTCTATACCGCCACGGTTCATTAGACCACCGTTAACGTATAATATTCGTATCATATTTTTATAATTTCATTATTAATTCCTTGTTTAATTTGTTGAAAAGGAAGCTAATAATATAGGTTAATAATAAAAAGAGACAGATGTGTGTGTAAATATTTTTGACAGGATGATAAGCTAAGATTGCTGGTATAACCCATAAATGAACTAAATATATTTCATATGATATTTTTCCAGTCAAAGCTAAAAATTGATTATTTAGAATTTTTGTTACATATTGTAACCCGAATATAACAGTTAATGCCAGTGATGTTTTTAAACATAGTTGAATACAATGGAATAATATTTTATTACTGAAATTTTCTCTTACAATAGGTATCTGTTTTATGCTTAGAGATAAAATTGCCAATATAGCCATTGAAGCAACCAATATAAACATTCTCTTTTTGGAAAGCCTCATAATCACAGATAAATAACGTGAAATCATTATTCCAAGTATGAAAGTTACACTTTGTTCTGCTTGTAGATCTCCCCAAAAAAGAAATATGCATAATGCAGCTAGAATATAAACTATATTTTCATATTTTTGTATTAAAGTAAATCTATGAGTAATATAGAAAATAACATACCATAAAAGTAAGTATTGAAGATACCAAGGTATAGGCTTTATTAGAGTAATATTACCTACTAAAGTTAATATATTGAATTGGGTAAAGTCATACTGGAAAGTAAAAAAGATTAATATCCAAGGAATAAATACGTGAAGAAACTTTCTTTTCCAATATTTGGTTAATCCCTTTCTTTTGTAAGATTCAGATAGTCCAAATCCGCTAATGATTAGAAATATAGCAACTCCACCTCCACCTAGTGGAGTAAACAAGCGAGAACCTAAACCTCCCATTGTATGTTGCAAATAGACCATTAATATGGCAATTCCGCGTAATACAGTTGTATAATCTATTGATAATAATTTTTTATTTCTTTTAGCCCCCTTTTTAATTAGTGTATATATGATAATTACGAAAACAATGAGTAATATTTCGAATAGTACCTGTTTATTCATTTTAGTCAATTTTTAAAATTCGAAGCATTTTGTTATAAACTTGGCCAAATAAGACTAGTAGTTTAAATTCTATTTTGTTCATTAGTTTAAAAAAGTATTTTCTGAAAGGTGGACATTTAACAGAGTTGATAAAACTTGGATTAAAACGTAATGCATCTTCAAATTTGACTTGATTTTTTTCTATATCTATTTGGGCAAGATATTCTTTAGCTTGAGATGTGTTTACAGTTAAACAAGAAACTCCATTCTTGTCAAACAAATGTGGATAAGTTTCTTTTATTCCCCAAAAATCTGCCAATGTTATATCACTGCCACTGCTGAAACCTTTATTCTTACATGTGTAGCAACTAGGCCTTAAATAAAGATCATGTATGAACCCGCGTAAGAAAGGATTCTTATGTAATGTTTCATTTATGTCTTCATTTGATACGTTTGATGGAGTTAAACTTGAATTATTTTTATTATTCTTGGTAGATTTAGTTGAATCTACTTGGATGGTAAAAGTATATGTTTCCCAACTTAATCGTTTGTTTCTGAACTGAATATTTTGAATTGGAAATTTAATCTTGCGGATAATGCATTCTTTTAAATATTTTTGCCATACTTTCTTACTTGGCACACCATGACAGACGAAATCTACGGCAAGTAAATTCTTATAGTCTTTCTTTAAAAAAAGTTTTAGACCATGGATCTGACATGGTGTCCCAACGAACAATACCATTCTATTTGTTTGAAGAAAACTTTGTGCTTCTTTATATGAATTACCTATTGTGCTTTGGACATATTTACTCATTCGCAGTTCATCTAATTGCTCTATGTGTTCAATATATTTATGAAAAACATTCCAGTTTTTATCAAAAGCAGCACCAAAAACGACACCATTATTATTTAATACATATTCGGCAAGCGATGAAAAGACACCTCCTGATGAAGATTTTAATTGAACTTGTTTTGAACGATGTTTAGCAGCATAACATGATAATGGTATTTTAAGAGGTAAATTATGGAGTTGAGGACATACAGATTCACAAATACCACAATTAACACATGAAGATGTATTAACTTTCGGATAATCAAATCCTTCTAAATCTTCAATCATGTTAATGCAATTTTTAGGACACCGTTGGACGCACGAATAACAGCCACAACAATCTTCGGGATTTTTTATATCAATCATTTTAATAATGCTTTATTTAGATATTTAATAGAGAATTTACGCATCAGTTGTAGCTTTTCTTCTATAAATTCCCAGTTAATTGGATTTATCTTACTAACTATAAATTCCTTTTCTATTAATCTATCTTCTAGACCCAAAAGTGTTAGTAAAGAATTTATTCTTGCATTACCACCAACATCATTTCTTATGACATAAAAATCTTTATGAAATAAAATTGAGAATACACATCCGTGGAAGGAATCGGTTATCACTAAATCACTATGATATATAGCAGATAACCAGTTTTGTATTGTTAAGTCTGAACTTAGATATTTTTTTAATGTATTTCGCTCGACTTTTGCGCGTAATACTTCTGAATTTTCGGGAAGTATAGTTTTAACTATTTCTTGATTTGTTGTTTTTTCATAGTCTAATAGATAAACAAAACAATGCTTATTTTCACTTTTGAATGGCGAATATAATATGAAATGTGAATAATCATTTTTACCTAATAGCATTGTTGGATCTAAGACTTGGCAAACATCTTTTCTGTTTAAATATTTTGCACATAGAGTAAGTCCTGATTGTTCTCTGACAGAAACAGCAGTAAAATCTTTGACTAAATCTTGTGCCAATATTATTTCATCTTCTGTAAAATCTAAAAAATCTACCCCAAAAGAAGCAGCATAAGCTATCTTTCGTATTTTACCATTATTTGTTGTTTTTAAAAAGTATCGATTTACATTTGCTTTTCTGTCTATTCCCATACAAGGTCTCCAAACCTGATCACTGCCAACTATAAGGGCGTCATATCCTTTTGATGTAAGTTCGCTCATTGTAAATGGTTCACTCAAGTTATCAAATATGATGTTATTTCTTACAAATTGTGAAACTCTAGACTGGTTATATAACAATCTTTTTATATAATCTTTGATATTCTGGGGCGTTTTTTTTATTATGTAGGGGTTGTGACCTAACTTTTTTAGAGTTTCCTGTAAAGCGTAAGCTTGCAAAATGCCGCCAAAGTTGAAATGTAATGGCAATGTTACTATTCCTATTTTCATTTTCTAGATAAAAAGAGTTTTAACTTTTCTGCATAATTTTTGTGATAGATATCCCATGTATATTTAAGTCCTGATTCTCTTGCGTTTCTTGACATTTCAGGAATAGAATCTTTATGGTTTAGATACCAAGTAATAGAAGATCTTAAATCTTTTTCTGAAAGTCCATCGTATATCAAACCATTTTTAAAATTTTCTATGGCATCATTGCCACCTGCCAAATTTGAAATAAGCACTGGGGTTCCTGTACTTAATGCCTCTAAAACGACCATACCATACCCTTCCCCTAAAGTTGGAAATATAAAGATATCTGCATCTTGATATGCACTAGCTAATATGTCCCGTGTAACAAAACCTAAAAATGATACATTGGGTATGTCTTTGTATTTACGATATAAATCATTTGTTTTATTAAAAGCACCAGCAAGTACTAGTTGTACATCTGTAGGACTATATTCTTTCACTACCCGTAATAAATGATGAAGTCCTTTTCGATAAGAAATTTGTCCAACATATATAAATTTAAGTGGCTTATTGGGCTTATACTGTTTCTGAATAAAAGAAAATTTATTGGGATTTACACCATAAGGAACGATATCGATTTTGTTTTTATCTATACCGCAATAAATTAGACTATTTACAACTACATGTGACGGCGCAAAAAAATGATCTACAAATCTCAATTCATTCAGAATAACCTTTTCATATTTTTTATTCCATAAATAGTTTTCTTCTCTGAAAAAACCATCATGATGGTATTTTTCCATATCTCGCTCAAAGTTAGATCTCATAAAGGGACGCATAGAGATAGATACATCCATGATAGTTTTAATTTGTGGTGCATTTTTTTTTATGAGCTCTAATCCTTTTCTAGAAATTCCATCATAAACTATGATAGCGTCTACTTTATTTTTAATTGCAATTTTTGCAGCTTTGTCTGCAAAATGATTTGCGAGTGAAATGTTTAAGTGAAAGTATAATTTTGACAAAAAAGAGATTTTTGATAAAAGAAGTACTAATAATCCCCACCATTCATAAATCTGTATGACTTCATCGTCATTTAAATAAGAGCATCTTCTAGTATTTGCTTTGTTTAAATTCTTTCCTTTTAGAAATCTTTTTAACTTTCCAGTTAAAGATTTTTTTTTGTCATAAACAGTTGTCACATATTTATAAAAAACTCCCGCCTCTTTTAAGGCTTTTACGGTTTCAAAAGAATGCTGTTTTCCTGGATGTACTAATAAAACTTTCATATTTTCATCTATTTCCTGTTAGAATATTATAACATTTATTCATTTTATGTTCCATAAATGATGCGATTCCTACACAAATAGGGATAACAATAAATGGTGTCGATAAAAAAATGATTATATATGAGATGTTGCTGTTTCCAATAATTAAACTCATTACTTTTTGTGAGACATTGATAATAAAGAAATGTACACAATAAATAAAAAACGAGTACTTCCAGTAATATTTTGTCTTTATTTTATTTTTGTATAGTATTGTATTTGAAAGTCTCCAGATCACTATAGGGGCTAAAAGCCTATAAATATATATTTGATTCATATGAACTGCCAATATAAGTAAGATAATGAATATTAATAAGTATAAAATAAGATGCACCTTACTCAATGTTGAATCAGAAATAAAAAAGTATATAAAATATTCTTTTGTAAAAAGAATACCGATCAAATAGCAAGGAAACCAATATAATGGGCTATAGTAATTTATACTATCAAAATAGTATACACTAATGATGGATAAAATTATTGTTAATAATAAGTATATTAAAAATTAAATGCCTTATTTCATTTTACCCATAAGTACCTTCATCCAATGTCCTCCAATCACCGATCGAGCCTTGAAACCAGTCATCTGATTAGTTTTTGTATCATACCAGTCACTAATTGGAACACGGGAAA
>ERZ779852.183-NODE-183-length-67465-cov-12.827310_pt1 | contig 67465 bp, 83 predicted proteins | sample MGYA00511559_ERZ779852 | MGnify/ENA primary metagenome ERZ779852 (study PRJEB29588, sample SAMEA2157977) | human gut metagenome | biome: human gut; feature: human-associated habitat; material: faeces | place: Denmark | collected 2008/2010 ...
AGCGAACGCACCATCAGAAACAACGTAAAGCTCAAGCAATAATTCAGTCAAAAAGCGGTGGCTTCCCTCGCCTCCTAATAAGAAAACATAAGAAAGTCAGTAAAATCAATGTTTTCAAAGGCAGGGAACACGGTACGAAGTCAAAAAATCTCATACTGACAGGCAGGGCGCTGATTTTCACATCAGTGCCCTTTTCCTGTCCCCACGCCATAGGCAGCCGCCCTATGGCGTTTTTTCATATCCATACCTGTCCTCACCCGAAAAATGTATCAATTAGGGTGTGAAAACACCTGTTTTTTCCTCTCAGAGCGCCGCTTAAATGGCGGCGTGGGTATTTTCCCATGGGAAGCGTCCGGGAGGCAGGACAGGGACTTTTTGCGCCAAAATCAACACTTTTCAAAACCAGAGAAAGGAGGCGCGGATATGGCAGTTTTCCGCATCGAAAAGGCCAGAGACTATCGCACCTCATTATTCAACCGCCCAGGCTTTCAGCAGATGATTGCAGACATTGAGGCTGGCCTTGTCAAGCGTGTTATCATCAAGGATATGTCGCGTTTCGGACGTGATTATCTGCAAGTCGGTGTGTATACGGAGATCATGTTTCCCGAACATGATATTCACTTTATTGCGGTGAATGATGGTGTAGACAGCACTCAGGGCGACAACGAGTTTACGCCCTTCCGCAATATCATCAATGAATGGTACGCCAAAGATACCAGCAAAAAAATCCGTGCCGTTATGAAAGTGAAAGGTAATGCGGGGGAGCATTTGGCTACCATGCCTCCGTATGGATACATAAAATCGTCTGATGATAGGCTGTTGTATGCAATTACCTGATTACAATATTATGATGTTGAAAAGCGAACTACAATGTGTTTATTTAAGACTATGCGGTTTTTACCGACCCGTAAATTGACAAACACCACCAACACTTTCACAAGGTGTGGTGGTGTTTTTTTGCAAAACCAGGTAATTCTGTCTTTCAAAATAGCTTGGATCCTTTTACTTGGATTGTAGAGGGTTTTTAATCGGATTGTAGTGACATCCATTCAGGCACCTGTTTATGAAGATGCAGAAGCCCGCGTTCTTTCATTTGTGAAATGATGTGCTGAACCATTCGATGCGTGGCAGGGGATAATTTTTCACGGGAGGTAGTGATAAGTCCGATTGTGCGATAGTGCCCGGGAACAATGGGATATACACCGGCGCGGACAGTACGGTTGCCGAGAAATAAGCCAGGAATAATACTGGAACCCATGCCGCATTCAACCATTGCAAGCGTGGCATTGTCACCCATAACCGGAATGGAGTAAGGATAAGAGTCTTTTTCTTCAAATAAGTCAAGAATAACTGAAATATCTCGTCCATTCTGAGGGGTCAAAAATGTCATCTGCGCCAAATCCTCTACCGTGACAAAGTGTTTCTCTTTGGGAAAGTAATTTTGCGGGGTGACACAGTATAAAGGGTCTTCGTACAGAGGAATCTCACATAAGCCCTCTCCGCCGGGCAAAGCAACAAACCCGATATCAGCAAAGCTGTCCCGAACACTGCGAACAATATCGGAGGATTCGGCTTCAGAAATCATGACGTGGATATGCGGGTAGACTCTATTAAATGAGCGGATAATCTGCGGCAGCCATGCTATGCACACGCTTCCAAGCGCAGCAATTCGCACAGAACCGATGGCCAGTCCCTGAATTTCCGCCACTTTCTGATGCAGAGTTTCCTCCCTGCGCAGAATATCGCAGATGTACGGATAGAGGATTTCGCCCTCCTGGGTCAGTTCGACACCGCGTTTCCTTCGTACAAAAAGGGGAAATCCTAACAGGCTCTCCAAGCCACTGATAGAGCGGCTGACGGCTCCCGGAGTCAGATTGACGATCTCCGCGGCGCGGTTAAAGCTTTTTTGTTCCACAACATGCTGAACGATCTCATAAGCTGAAATTGACAATTCGCCACCCCCTGCAGCATTATTATAGCGGAAAAAAGGGAAAGGTGGAGACAAAATTGAAAAATCGTCATTATAGATAAGGGAACCTACATTTCTATTGTCATGATTAACAAAACTTTGCGTTTTTATGGAGATAAATTTCTCATACAGATGGTTTTAGACCTGTTTTTATTCAATAGTTGAGAAAAACTCAATAAAGTGTTGAAAAAGAATCGCTGTTTTTTTGCCGTTTAGCATGTTATCTTTTTGCCAAAGGGAGGTAAGGAGCCAGCCTCCGTTGGAGTACCGACTGTAAAAAACAAAACGTTCCGGATTTAGCTGCTGACCCATGGGCGGCATAAAACCGGGGAAAAGGAGTGCTGAATATGGCGAAACTTGATGAACTGATCAATCAATATGCAGATGAGATCAATGCCAAGGTTATTGCATGGCGAAGGGATTTTCACCAGAATCCTGAGCTTGGCAACCAGGAATTTAGGACGAGCAAAATCGTTGCAGATCACCTACGTGCAATCGGTGTGGATGAAGTGTACGAAGGATGTGCCGGAGGCACAGGTGTTCTAGGGGTGATCAAGGGTGCCCATCCCGGTCCGACCGTAGGCCTGCGTGCAGACATGGATGCTCTTCCGATTAAGGAGGACACTGGCTTGCCCTATGCTTCCACAAAGACCGCAACCTGGGGTGACCAGGGAACAGTTCCTGTTATGCACGCCTGTGGGCACGATATGCATACAGCAATGCTAATGGGTGCTGCGGAAGTGATTGTCCGCTGCAAAGAGGAACTCAACGGCAGGGTCTTACTTGTTTTCCAACCCGCGGAAGAAGGCTGTGCCTCTGATTGGGAAGGGAAATCCGGCGCAGCACGATTCATAGAGGATCCGCATTACATTGCCAATCGCCCTGACGTTATGTTTGGTCAGCATATCTGGTATTTTGCACCCAGAGATACCGCTGGAATGCTTGGTGTTATTCCGGGCATGGTAGGTTACTGCATGGACATCGTGCGTATAACAATTAAGGGTATCAGCGCACATGGCAACCGCCCGTGGATGGGGCGTGACAGTATTAAGGCTGCTGCACACATTATTACGGCACTCCAGACGATCCCAAGCGGAACGACGGATATTTATAAAAATAGTGTTTCCGTTACGATGGGTATGATCAAGGGTGGTACGAAGTTCAACGTTGTTGCTGATACCACAGTTATCGAGGGAGCGCTGCGCTTCACAGACCGTACACAAAGAGATTATCTCGAAGAGCGGTTCACTGAGATTGTGACCAAAACAGCGGAAGCGCTTGGCTGTACAGCTGAAATCAAGATGACTTGGGTGCCTGGCCTTTACAACGATCCAGAAGTTTTGGAAAAAACGCAAAAGAATTTGGACGAGCTGTTGGGTAAAGGTGTTTTTACAACCCGCGCTGATCTCTCTTTTGCTAACCTTGATGACTATTCCTGGTATACTGAGGGCTGCCCTGGGCTGTTCTATGGGTTGAGTATTGCCTGGCCGTCTGATGATCCGCATGAGACGATAACGAATCACAACCCCAAATTTGACCCGAACGAAGCGGCAATGCTCAATGGCGTCAAGGCGCTTGCGGGGTCCGCACTTAAGTGGGCCAAATAATCTGTTTGTGACATTGCAGTAAATAGAAAAGGAGAATTATTATAGAAGCAAAATATCCCGTAATTACTTGCTTTTTGAGCCAAAGTGTAGGAATAATGCAGAAATAACCTACATGTGACGGCTTCAAATCACATCTTATTTTCCATAAACTACGGTCGAACTGATATCTTTCCCGTCTGCGGAAAAGACTTTTGTAAGACGGGCAAGCTCCTTACCAGCAGCATCCGTAAGAACCGCTTCCATGTTAAGCATGTTATTCGAAAACTTCTTAACAAGCTTCTGCCCTTTAGAGTCGGTAGTAATGATTGTACTGCTGTTATCCGAAAAAGACTTCACAGTACGCCCAAGCTCAACTCCGTCCGGATCAGTTAGAACCGTGGTGCAGGTCAAGAAGTCATTTGAAAAGGTCTTGACCAAAGTCCGACCCTGTGAATCGATTGTGCTGATGATTGTGCCATCGTCCGAAAAATGTTTATAGCCATCTGTTAGACCAGCTGTAAGAATTCGGTCGATTTCATCGTAATCATCGCCAATAAACTCACCAGTTATCATTGTACCATCGGCCTGATGAGCTGTAAATCCCTTTTTAAGGGTTTCCTTGCTGACGGTGTCGGCGGTCAGATCGATTAACGTCCGGCGATTGTAAACGACCTTATTTACAGCCATTTACTCTCACCCCGCAATCGTTACCGTCACTCCCCCAGCAGGATTATCAGCTTCAACATAAGGAATTGCTTCAACTTCTACCTGAGACAAACAGTTATACTCTGCATCAGGTAGAATCGTCTGCTTTGCGGTGGACGGTGTAACTGTCTTAGCCTGCGGTTTCATGTTTTCCGAGCCGGACATTGTACCCTCAATGCCGAGGATAGTTACGCCCTCTCGAATATTGTTGGCAACCAGCTTACCTTTTTCGGTTGTGTCGATTCCCACTTTACCACTGCCATCGTGGAAACCCTGAGGAATTGTAACATCCTCATCTCTGGTAGTAATCTTCTTACTAACGGCACCATTATTCTTCATAGTACCTGTAAGTTTGTTGCCACTGACATACGCGGTCTTACCCGCCAGAATTTCAGCGGCAGCAGCAGTTGCATCCGTAGAATCTACGTCAAATGTACAAGTGCCCTCAATCTGGGCGCCACTCTTATCATGAGCCTTGGTTCCCAAAAGAAGCTTACTGGCTTCCACGGTATCACTGGTAAGGTCAATCAGGGTTCTGCCACCATAAATGACCTTGTTGATATACTGATTGGGCATTTAATTTACCTCCTCTGCAATGTAAACTGTAACTCCATTTTGAACGTTACTGGTTTCGAAATATGGGACTTTTTGAACTGTCACATCTTTCTTAAGCACCTTGTTGGCAGTGGGCAAAACCTGAGTATTAAAAGCGCTCGGTACCACTTCATATTCTCCCGAATAGACATTGTAGTTTATCACAGCAGATAGTTTACCAGATAAACCGCCTTTACAGGATAATTCGCCAGACAGTGTGCATAGTCCCGAGATATGTCCAGTAAGGCATTCGAACGCTTTTATACTGCTCATATCAATGCACCTCTTCCGTCAGCTTAAGAGTTGCTTTGGTAATGAAGGTGTCCACTTCTCCCGTTACTTTTGTCAGCTCGATGTCGTAGACATACTTGCCAAATGCAAGCGGCTTGGTGTCTTCTGGCTCAATGACTAAAATCATTGTGTCGATCGGGATTTCTTTGATGAGGAGAGGTGCTCCGTCTTCGTAGTCAGTTTTCATTGCGAACCGAATACGGTCCCCTTTAACAGGAACATACTGATTACCCTCCGAGTCAGTGATTGTGATAAGAGCCGTAAAAGTGTCTCCTCTGGTCAGCGTAATCATTGTCCCTGAAACAGAGTAACTCATAATCTCACCTCCTGTTAAACCTGCATTCCATTTTCTCCTTTATAAGTGTAAGTCGATTTGTGAATGGGTAATTTATTAACTTCCATCATAATTCGCTTGGCTGAGCCATTACCGCCTAATTTCTCATAAGGCTTATATAAGTATTCGTACAAATTCTCGTACTCGTCCTGCGAAATCCAGCCTCTCTCAACGTAGACCATGCCGAGATAGATAATGCGATCATGAGCCAGACCAATGAGCATTTGCGTTTCAAGATTATTTTGCTTATTCTCAGCAGCTTTTCGTTTGCTTCGCTCCTGGATGTATGCCCAAAATCCAGAAGAAGCAAGTATCGTCCCCAAAATGGTTAATAGCGTTTGCAACCAGGGTTCCATTTCCATATATCATCCTCCTTGAAGTCATAAATGAAATAAGAAGCTTGTAGGAAATATCACCCCAAACCTCTTTTAATTAGGCGAGGGAGCCCACCGTGAAGTAGACTCCCTGCCAATTTCGGTTAATCCACCGGATTACCGTTTTCGTCAAGGCCGAGAGCTTCCAGATCAGCCTTAACAGCAGCCTTGAACTTTGCCGGAACCTGATTAAAGGTTCGACGACCTGCGATGATGAGTGCGACATACAGTGCTACCATGTTGTTACCTCCTATCAAAATTTTGGATAAAATATAAAACATGGTTACTCCTCCTCAGCGATAAGATCGCCGTTGGTATCGTAGCCATATTCTAACAATTTTGCCTCGACATCTGCCTTAAATTTTTCAGGCACCTGGTCGAAGGTTCTACGCTTATTGATGATAAGCGTGGCATAAAGATTGACCATTTTTGCTACCTCCTCATTAAGGAATCATTGCTGCGACAGCATCATACAGATCAGCAATTGCTTCCATGATGGCAAGCTGCTGGGAATCACCAGTTTCCTGACCTGCCATGAGCTGAACAATGTTGTCCGAATCATTCGTGCCTTTAATGGCGTTTTCAGCCATAAGCAGATTGGTGTATTCATTGAACTCCTGAGGGGTCAGCGTCGCTTCCTGATAAGTCCAATAAGTGGTTTTTTCGCCCTGTTCTGAAGTTCGTGTAATACTCGTAACGTCCTTGCGGAGATATACGGTTCCAACAGTAACCTCAAGTGCAGTCGGTTGGACTGTGCTCTCGGCGTACTTGTAATTCAACTCCATGCGACTTTCCTCCTTTCGCAGTATAAAGACTGACGAGTTTTTGATATACTCGCTTCTCGTCGTATTTGTCATATCGTGAAACTTTTCGTTTCAATTGCTGGAAGCTGACACATGGTTTTATCCACTTCCGATACATCAAATAGGTATCGGTGCAGTCGATCCAGCCGAGATAAGACAACATTTGCCGAGCATCGAGTATGGTTGCTTTCTCCTTTTTGGAGATTTTGCGAGCTTTTCTCGTGGCCTTGTACATAATGGATTTTCGAAGAATCGTTCGATTACGATAAAAGCGAAATCCCATGAAGTCCAGGTCACGCCCCTGGTTGTTACCATAAGAAAAGCGAAAGACTTGCCAATTCGCTTTAAGTTCCAAGCCAAGCTCCATTTCCAAATAATCGGAAATAGCTTGTCTCATGCGGTGCAAAACCCTCTTGTTACTTCCGAAAATGACCATGTCATCCATGTAGCGCATATAGTGCACGGCACAGAGCTGCTCCTTGATGAAATGATCTAAACCCTGCAAATACCAGTTAGAAAGCCATTGAGAAGTATAAAAACCAAGTGGAATACCAACCTCTGTGACATCGATAATGCAGAATAATAGCTCCAACATCTTCTCGTCATGAACGGTCTTCTTTAACTTGGCTTTCAAACAATCATGTGGAATAGTATCGAAGAAATGGCGAATATCCATTTTGAGGACATACTTACAATTCTTCGGGTCAGTCCTGATCCACTTCTCAATAACCTGCTTTCCTTTATGGGCACCTCTGCCCGGAAGACTGGCATAGCTGTGTTCATACATTCCCTTGCAGAACATCGGCTTCATGGCATTTACGATGCAATGCTGAACAAGCAGCTCTTCCATCGTAGGAACAATAATAGTGCGCTCCTTGCGAGTAATCCCATCATAAATGTAAACCGGCACATGCTCAGCGTTTTCGTAGTTGACTATCCAGTCTAAGGATTGTTCAACTGCGGCATCGTCAGACATGTGCCGGTGTTTCATGATTTTACGAAATCTCTTGCTGTGTTTTGCTTGTGACAGGGCGTACCTTCGGTTCGTTTCGGATATTGTTTTTTCGTACAAGTGGTTATAGGATTTCATGTTCTCTCTTATCCTCTCATCCGCTTTCGACTTATTCTCAGCTACTCACAGATGCTTGCACCGAGTTAATTTTCACCAAGTGGTGAGGAAGAGATGCGGATATCTCTTGCCATTTTGAAATGGCGGCATACACTGCATTATAGAGAGCTTCTTATGGATAAGATAGAGCCGCGCCATTGTTCGAGTTCGAATTGGACGCCGTATTGTTCAGATTAGCGTAGAAAGGACCGACCATCAGGTCATTGTTCCAGTTACCGCCGACATACGCGCTGGGCGCAGTGTATACCCCTAATATTTAATTGTTTTCGTTTACCCGGCGAACCTAAGGTTCTCCCGTCCTCTCCTCGCTGCTTACGCAGCAGCAAGCGGTTTACAAGAGAGAGCCGCGCCAACGCTCGAGTCCGAATAGGACGCCGCATAGTACAGAATAGCGGAGAAAGGACCGACCAACAGGCCAAAGGCCCAGGCACCGCCGACAAACGCATAATTGACCTGGCTGTTATTATACCACATACCGTCAGCCTCATAAGTGCTGCTGGAACCACTTGCAGTAACAGGCAGCCGTCCGAATGCTTCCGTCTTCATACTGGAAATATAACCGCCGGAAGTTCCAGCCGGGGTAGCATTTGCGATAGTCTTATAACCGCTGCCGTCCGTATTGTAGTCGATTGCAGTAGAACCATCATGCGTACCACGAGTCAGCTTAACCTTCTGCGTACCATTGGCATTGATCCAGCCAGCAGTACGACGCCACAGGTTACCCCAGACATTCTCCATACCGAAGACCTTCACACCGGAGGTCTGGTCGTTGGAACCCCAGAACATACCCTTAGTATTCATCGTACCGGGAGCAATAGCATTGCTGTTGGAACTCTTGCACCGTCCGTAACCGAATGCAGTCTGGCACTCAGTAGAACGAGCCATCATAACCAACAGATCCTGAAGCAGAAGTCTGTCAGCCAGCACTTCGGTGTACCAGTCATCACCGTTTGCTATCGCAGCGTTAATGTCAGCAGACGCAGTCATGTTAACATTATTTCCTTTACCGCTAAGAGATCTCAATCTGCCGTTCACCGAAGACCCAAAATAAATCGGAGTATAGAAATGGTCGATCTGGTTGTTATTGCGGTCGTAGTTACACCAGCAATCCCAGTCGGCATCCTGCGGGGTGTCGGAGCAGCGGAAATGATAGACGCCGTTCGACTCCCAACGCTTCGTGTAGATCTTCGGCCATTCCATCATGGCATTGCCGTCAAAGGAAGAGTCTGCAATCTTGGAAACAGAACCGTCAACCTTCCTGGTATAGTCGTTAGGATTAAGATAATGGTCAACCTTTCCGGCGTAAGTCAGCATGCAAGGACGAGGCATGAATTTTTCGCCCGGATCAAATGCCCAACCACCATAGTTGAACTTACCGGTGCTGAAATTCATAGCCGCCGGAGTAAATGCCGCATTATCCACATCAGAAGGATAAGTTACTCGTCCTGTGGGGCTGGAGGTTGCCTTGACCAGGTCATAGCCAAACAGATAGTCTCTCTTCTTCGGCGTTACACTGGTTCTGTTTGCCTCGCTGCGATTGTAAGCACCGGTGCTAGTGTAAGGAAATGCGGAATAGTAATACACCACACCAACCGTCACATTAGTATCCGTATAAGTACCGTTCGCAGTGATGTTCTTGAACAGTTCTCCCTCCGCTTCACTGGTCGGGTAACCAGTTGTGCTCCTACGGATAACTGCGCCGGCTACACCACTCGGCAACTTCGCCGTAATCTCAACTTTAACGGTGTCAGATGCTGAAACATATACCGATTTAGCGGAAAACTCCTGCATCGGCTCCGGTTCATTTACTACAGCGCGATTAGACTTATTTCGATTATACACACCCTGCGTGGTATAAGGAAAAGCGGCATAGTAGTAGGTTCCGGTCGATGACAGCCCAGAATCCATAAAAGTTGTGGATTCCTTAATATCGGCGACAAGATCGCCGTCGAATTCGTCCTTCGGATAATCAGTCGTTTTCCTTCGGATAATCGCACCTTTCACGGTGCAAAGTGTCTGTCCATTTACTACTGTGTCATTAGGGAGTGTAGCTGTGATAAAAACACGATACTGTCCCTGGGGCATACCGCCATGCGCAGTAAATGCCAGCATATTAGACGGCTCAATGCCGCCGAAGAAGTGTCGGTTTTTACCGAAAATCAGATCTTCTTCTGCCATTTTGATTGTTCTCCTTTCGCTTTAAGAATAAGTGACAACGGTACTGATAAGCTTGCCGTCGGAGTCAAAAGTTTTGACGGCTCTCGCCACCTCTGCCCCCGCTGCACTCTTCAACACATTTGTCATCGTCAGGAATCCATCAGAGAAAGTCTTCGTCAGGATTCTACCATCGCTCGCAGTCGAAGTGATAACAGTACCATCATCCGAAAACTCCTTGGTTCCGTCTTCAAAGCCAACCAGTAAAATCCGCTTGACCTCTTCCTTGTCGATCTCAAGTTGCAGATTACCGGCGACATCGCCGCTTAGCTGATCTTTCATCTGATTATACCAGGCAAGAAAATCAGCCTGTTCAGATGCGATCCACTGGTCAAGAACGGTCTGCTCCTGTTGGAGGTCCGCTTTCATTTTATTGAACCAAGCCGTGAAATCGCTTTCCTCCTGAGCAATCCAGTCATCGACTTCCTTAGATCGTGCATCAGTAAACCGATCAAGCTCATCCTGCCATTTGCCAAGCAGCTCGTCCAGACTGATTGTCTGGAGAATGCCGGTTACAAACGGCGTAGACTCTGTGCCGACCATAGGGGTAATGTCAGCTTGGTTGATGACCGCAGTGCCGTATTTTCTGTAAATATAACAGAGAGGGTACTGATGGACATTTCCCTCGTTCGTCAAAGTCGGTCTCGACGGTGCGCTGGACGGATTACCCTTGACAAATTTGATGGTGTTCTCACGCACCGACTCAGTTCCGTTTACTTCCAGAACCACGGCATCGATGCGATCAAGAAGCACTTCTGCTTCCGGGGCAGTCATCGGCAGGATGCTGTCGTTGACTGTCCATGTGTGGTCGAACCAGGCTTTGCCGATACCGACATTCACGGTAAGACCGCCTGCCGCCTTCACAGCAAAAGCGGTTCCGATAGAAGCAAATACACCATCGATGATGAGTCCATCAAAGATAGCTGACATCTGTGCAGCATTGTATTTGCGGTCACCGTTAAGTGAATTGAAAAATCCGCTTGATACGCTCATTCAGTTTCTCCCTCCTTACTTTGAAATAGTTTTGAATGTCGGATAAATTGACAATCCTTCCTCACTGTTTGAGATAACCAGTTCCGAAATGTAAGCCGATCCCTCATTGCCATATTCATTGGCGATTTGAACGATGTCTCCGATAAAGAAGTCCTCGCCGTATTTGAACAGTCGAGTAACTTCAACTTCTCCTTCGAATGCAGTGGTTACAATATGGTCTGCCAGATTCTTCAAACCTTTTGTCCGAAGCTGCGCCATGTATTCTGCATCGGATAGTGTTCCGCCCTCAGTGTCAGATGAAATATCGCGAGCATCTGTAAAAAGCTCACGCCGGTCAAGTCCGGATGCTGAGCCAACAATAGCGGTTCGCCTTGATGCTCCTTCACCTTCTCCTGCGACCAGAGTCACATTTCGAAAACTCGCTTTGGATGAATAATAGTTGCTGTTGATGATGTTCTCAAAGTTTGGAGAGAAAACAACATACGGATTTTCTGTCTGCTCATAAGAGCGATCAACGCCGGCATACAGACTGAATGCAAACTTGTTTTCATCGGTCAGTACAATCTTGAACCCTATATTGTTTTCCTCACAAAGTCCTTTGATGACATCGTACAGGCAGTCACCTGTGTATTGGTTGTCGATTTTCAGTCTTGTGATTTTAGGGTCGGTAGAAGGCACGAACACAAAGTTGGAAATCTTTCGATCAGCAATAGACGGTGAAATAATGCACTCATTCAACATGGTCTGAATGCCATTTTGAAGATTTCCATTAAAGACTCGCTGCCCCCAGATGATGCGGCGTTCAAGAATAGATTCCAGTGACCTTCCAGTCACGATAAAATGATTTCCTTCCTCTGTGTCGGCATTGATCTTGATGTCCTCAATAATCATACAGTGCTCTGAATCCTTCAGCCACAGATAGTAGTCCTCCTTCAAATACTGCAAGAGTTGTGTGTCCATAGCGAAGAATATCTCGAAGTCTCCATATGAGTTGTATCGATCAGTCCATATCATGGATTCATAGGTATCTATGACGGCTATGGACTCGAAATCGGTGTTTAAGACCAAAAGCTCCATAGTTATACCCCCTCATAGATGACTTTGTTTTCGATTCTGAACTGAAGATTCGTAACACCGCTGTCAGCAGTAAAGGCAAAGATGTTATCGCCCTTTGCTAAGGTAAACCAGTCGGTATTCTTATCCAAACAGTTCAGGATGTTGTACGAAACGCCTTCACGAATCAGAGTAATGCTCTTATCACCCTTTGAGGTGTTAATGACGATATCATCACTTGCGACGATACCCTTTCCAGTCAGCTTTTGGAGCTTCACGGTATCGATCTTCATGACTTCTCTGGTTTCAGTATTGTAAATATTGATATTACTTGCCGGCCCGATTGCATGAATATAGATTGTTACTCCAATTTCAGCATCGCCATAGTAAGTGATGACACCCTCCGTCTTGATTTGGATTTCACCAAATACAAGCAGCGGTTCCGTCAGGGACTCGTTTGAGAACGGAAACTCGAACATCGGGTCAATACTGTAGAAATCCGTTACATTATTTCCATCCTCACCGGCTGAATAGAAGAACGGGTCAGGGCAAATGATCGAGATCGATGTCCCTTCCTGTGAGCTGAAAATATTTGGTTCATTCGATTCCACATAACCGTTTGTTCGTACATATCGGTTATCGGTTTCAATGATGATTTCAACACTTTTCTTTGCCGGAAAGTATTTGTAGGATTTCTGTCGTACATCTTCGATCGTTTCTCCGTAGACCGTATCAACGAATACGATTTGGAAAACGATGTTCCGCTGACTCAGTCTGGCGGAGTTAAACATAGAGCCGTCATTAGTGACGACTTCCGTTGTGTTGACAGTTGCTTTGACTGGGCCTAAGCCGATTACAGACTTGATGAGGAAGCCCGAAACCTCAGGCTCCCTCAAGTCAAGTTTGATCCTATCACCTAAGTAATTGGTGATAGCAAATGAGTGAATCATGTTTCCACCAATCCTTTCAACGCCGAGAACTGGTTCTTCGTCTGACGATAAATATCAATCCTCGACAGTGCCTTAGGCGAATAGTTGTTTTGTGTGAAATTGTAGTTGTTTCCAGAGGTGGGTGTAGTACCGCCATTTTGAACGACACTGCCACCCTCACGCTCCATACCGGCGCTGATCTTCATCGCCTGATTTCGACTCAAAAGTGCCGACAACCTGCCCGCACCCTCTGTTACTTCAGACAGATCAAGCAACGGTCGAATCGTCGGTTGAGAGTCAATTCCATTTTCGATGAAATCACCAATCTTGGAAACAGCATTGCGGAGTCCCTCTTTAGCCGACTTTGCAACAGATGCACCGGCGTCATAAGACTTATCAGTGTAGTCGATCAGAGAATTGACAAAACCCATACCAAAGAACCCGCCGATTCGATAACCAACTTTGGACGGTGAGTTGATGTCAAGTTCAGCTTCCGCAGCCTGTGCAGCAGCTCTTGCCATTGCTCTCGCTCGTGCTTCTGCGTACCAGGTATACTCGTCAATACCCTTAGCAAAGCCCTCAACAAGATACTTACCGGCATTGTAGAAGTCGGTGTATATATTTCGGATTGCCGTCAGGCAACTGTTGATGATCTGAACAAAGGCATCTTTTGCAAGCTGATTCTTTGTCCGAATACCAGCAATGAGATTTGTCATCGTAGTCTGTCCAACGGTGTTAAACTCGTAGAACTTATTTCGGATTGCTGTCAGACAACCGGACACGATAACAACAAACGCAGATCGAGCCGATGCGTCACCGGTACGAATACCGGAGATAAAGTTGGTCATCATTGTTTGTCCCATGATCGTGAACTGACTGTATTTACTTGTAAAAGCAGTAACAATACCGTTAATCATGGTAGTGAAGGTGCTTGTCAAATTACCTTGCTGTGCTTTAGCAGCATTTATGAATGTGGTAACCATCGTGTTTGCAGCAGTGCTCACACGAGAATTAGCATTCGTAAAGGCATTGATAAAACCGTCGATTCCCGCATTACCCAAATTCGTAAGATTCTGAGCAAATGTAGACATTCCACTTGTATCAACGCTCTTAATGCCGTTTGCCAAGTCCACAAGGTTTCTGAACTCAACAACTACCCCGCTTAACTTAGCCACATCCACTCCGCTGACGCTGTTATAGTACACAGCAAATGACTGACCGAAGGACACCAACTGCTCGCCGAAACTTGCAATATCGTTGTCGCCCGTAAACCAAGATACGATACCACCGCTATTCGGCAAATTGTTTGAAAGCTCGACCAGAGCTTTAGCCGCATTTGCAGAGTTTGTGACGACAGATGCGTCCAATCCCGTAACAGCCAAAGAATAGTTCTTCATCGCAGTACCAAACGGAACGAGCTGTTCGCCAAAGGTTTCAAGGTCATTATCTCCCGTAAACCAGGATACAACGCCGCCCGTATTCGGCACCGTATTTGCAAGTTCAAGCAAAGCCTGACCTGCGGTAACGCTATTTTGAATGACATCGGCTTTTAGTCCGGAAACGGCGTCAGAGAAATTCTTCATTGCTCTGCCGAACGGAACCAGCTGTTCTCCGAAATCGTCCATATCGTTCTCTCCGGCGAAGAAGCCGACAACACCGCCACTATTCGGAACAGTGCTTGCCATCTCTGCAAGTGCTTTACCAGCGGTAGCCGCTTCAGTGATAACACTGGCGTCAATTCCGGCGACTTCGTTTGCAAAGTTACGCATGGCACGACCAAATGGAATAAGCTGTTCACCGAATGCATTCATGTCATTCTCTCCGGCAAAGAAACCAACGACACCGCCAGTATTGGGAAGTGTATCAGCCATCTCTGCAAGAGTCTTACCTGCGATTGCAGCATTGGAAACTGCTTCTCCATCAATGCCGCTGATTTCATCAGAGAACTGTTTCATAGCTTTTCCAAACGGAACCATCTCTTCAGCAAAGCCGGAGAGCGAACTTCCGCCGGTGAACCACGAGGTCAGTCCATCCAAAATATTTGCGGCTGTCAGGATAAGAATTGTTTCTGCAAGAGCCTTAACGCCGTCCAGCATAGCCGGATCTATAGAAGCCGCACCGTCAAGGAACGGCTGAACATTGGTCATGAAACCGGAAAGATCGGAGCCGATTTGCGGGAATTGACTGGACACGCCACTCATAAAGCCGCCGACGATACCGCCAACAAACTTACCGATCGCCGTACCAATTCCCTGGAGCAAATTACCGCCTTCGTTGATAAGCCAATTCAAGCCCGGAATTTGCGCCAAAGCACCGACCGCAGCAAGAACAAGAGCGAGTTCAGCGATGACAGCACCCATACCGAGAACACCCAGCATGGCACCAGGAACAAGAGCTGCTACTGCACTCAAGGCAGCCATGATTGCTGCAAGCAGACCAATACCGACAATTCCTTGAAGAAGAGTTTCTGTATCGATACCCTTAAGTGCATCAACAATGCCGGAGAAGAATGCCATCAATACATCAACAGCAGCCTGAATCAGACTGGGAAGATTCTTAGCTACACCCTCAAGTACGGCAATAAGAAACTGAAAAATAGAATCGACGATAGACGGGGTATATTCTACTAATGCTTCAAGAACACCTGCAATGAGCTTCAATGCCCCATCAGCGATAGCGGGAACGCACTCAACAAGTACATCCACCAGCATAAGAATAACCGCCTTGACTGCTTCTCCAATGGCTCCTGCACTATCAGCGATAACTTTGCAGAATTCGACAATTGCCTCGCCGATCTTTGCTACTATAGCGGGAATAAGCCCTGCTACGCCTGTGATAATAACAGTCAAAGAAGCGACGATGGCTGTAGCGCCAGCGGTTCCTGCCGCTGCAAGAGCCGTCAAGCCTACTGCCAAAGCAGATAGACCGGCACCCGCCAGAGCAAGCCCTGCACCAATACCGACAACTGCTACCCCGATTAGTGCCAGCGAGCCACTCAAAGCGAGAATGGAAGGAACCAGGGGAGTGAGTACAGCGCCTGCAACACCGAGGATAGCAAATGCACCTGCCAGGGTAACGAGACCTTTCACGATGGAACTCCAACTCATGGCGCCGAGAATAGTTAGTACCGGAGTAAGCACCAAGAGGGCACTTGCAGCAACAAGAAGCGCCGCAGAACCTGCAAGAGTGCCTGTCATGGCATTCAGACCGATTGCAAGAATGGCCATTGCGCCGCCAAGGGTAATAAGTCCTTTTGCTACCTGCTCCCAACTCAGATTTCCCATCTTCTCAAGAGCAGTCGAAAGGACGACGAGTGCCGCAGCAACGATCACCAAACCGGCGCCGATGCCAGCCATATTATTCGGCATGAATTTAACCGCTACAGTGATCGCAGCAAGTGCGCCAGCCATAGCAGTCAGACCACGAGCAATCTCATCCCACTGCATGGTTGAGAAGTCCTTAACCGCAGAGGCAAGGATTTTCATAGCGGCGGCAATGGCAATTAACGCCACACCAGTAGAAATGACATTTTGAGCATTTCCGGTAAGTTTTGTGAATGCAGTGATCTCGGCAAGAAGGACGGCAATGGAGGCAAGCCCCTTACCGATGTCTTCCCATTTCATTTCGCCGAAATCTTTGCAGGCAGATGCCAACACCTTGATTGCTGCCGAAAGAATCACGATGCCTGTAGCCGTAGTAATGGATTTGCCGCTGAATTTTGCGGTTCTCAGGAACAGAGAAACCTCGGCAAGCAACACACCAACGCCGACAAGACCTTTCGCAAGCTGGTTCCAGTCCAATTTAGCAAGTTGCTCGCAAACAGAAGCAAGAATCTTGATTGCGGCTGCAAAGATCACCATTTGAGTAGCACCCTTGATAATAGCTTTACTGTTGGAACTCATAGCTTTGGCCGCGGCAACCATCATAGTGGTCAAACCCGCAACACCAATGAGGCCGGTGGTAAGCTGTTTTGCGTCCAGATCTGCGATCTTTTTAAGTGCACTCGCCAAAATAAGCACCGCCGTAGCAATACCGAGCATAGCCGTTACACTCTTCACCACACCAGTTACCTGACCACTGATCTTGTTAAACACTGCCATAGAAGCGAGAAGATCGGCAAACAACACAGTGATTGCTCCAAGAGCCACATTCAGCTTTTCGCTGTCTACAAGACTGAGTGCAATTAAGGATGCTGTGAGAATGGCAATAGCTGATGCAATTTTCAGCAATGTACCTGCCTGCAACTGATTCTGGTAAGCTTCAAAGCATCCTCGAACACTGTCAAGAATTCCGATAAAGGATTCCTTGAAACTGCCGATATCTTCAATAGCTTTTCGGAATGTACCGACAAACTTCGTGATGCCGACAGCAATAGCACCGAACGAGATACCATTCAGCAGATCGATGATTCCGCTGAAATTGGCTTCACCAAGATTCTTTGCTAAGGAACTGCCGAGTTCGCCAAGGATTTTAACGATACCACTTCCGATTGTCTTAACAGCATTCCATACGGCAGAGAGAAGCTGAACAAACTGGCAATTAGCTAGAGTTTCGCCAATGACCTCAAAGGCGACGATAACGCCGGATTTCATCTCACCGGCTGCTTCTCCGACCTGCGCCATTCTCTCATGAATTCGCTCAAGCAGAGAATGAAACACTTCAAAATTGGCAGATTCGAATTTCTCTTTGATCTTATTCTTCAGCGTCGATAAAGCGGTCATAATTGTCTGAATGACCATAGCAATACCCTCACCGACTTTCTGGAATGCTCCGCTGGTTTTGATAAACTCATCAAATGCCACGATAGCATTGCCAACCCCGCCAGTGAAACCAAGAATTCCATCTCCGAGTGTTCCAAGCCCGCCGAACAACGGTTTGATTGCTGTAAATATAGCAGAAAAGGCTTGCTTAACGATATCCAAGATCGCAAACAAACCCTTGAAAGTGGACTTCAAATTTGCCGAAGCAGTATCACTGAGTTTCAAATTCGCTGTGAATTTTCGCAGATTTTCAGTGATATCATAAAGCTGCTTGGCTGTGGTAGGAGGAAATATCTCACGGAATGCCTCATAGATCGGTTTGATAACACTCTGAACGCCTTCAAAAGCATTTTTAAGTGCTTCGATCAGTTTGGTTCTTCCGCCAAGATCTTTCCACCCTTGCAACATCTCATTGCGAGCATCTGCTTGGGCATCGATAAATCCACCGATAACCTGACTGAGTCCAGTCCAAAGCTCTTTGGCTTCCTCAAAATCACCGAACAGAATTTCCCATGTGTTCGCCCATCCTGAACCTACAGCTTCCTTGAGAGTGTCCATCAACTGAGTGAATGTCTTAACATCCTGTGCAGCAGCGAATGCTTTAGCACCGATTTCAGTCGTTTCATCCGCATAATTACGAAGAGTGCCGACCAGAGCTTCCGTGGTCATCCACTGATCCTGCAAAGAATCATTGAACCCATGTGTAGCATCAATGACATTACCCTTGACCGTCTTATACATACCATCGGCAGTTTTAGTCAAGGTGCCGCAGGCAACAGCCGATTCAAGAAGCTGTGTCTTAAATTCAACAGTTGCCATGTTAGCATTCTCGATAGATTTCCAGTCGATTAACTTGACATAACCGGCGGACAAAGCCTGCGCAAAGTTGTACATGGCACGGGATGCCTCATTTGCATTGGCTCCGGAAACGGCAGCAACATTCGACACACCCTGAATAGCCATTACTGCATCCTCAAGACCGACACCCGCGTTGGTAAATTTACCAATATTGGAGGTCATATCCTGGAAAGAGTAAATAGTCTTATCCGAGTATGTATTCAATTCCTGGAGGTACTTATTAACTTCTTCAAGAGAGGCACCGGTACTCATCATGATGGTCTGAATCGACCCCATCTTCAGCTCGTATTCCTCAAAACCCTGACTGATAGGTTCAATTGTCAAGGAGTGGAGCATCTGTTTGCCGGTATTTACAACCGAGTTGGTGATGTTTGCAAGGGCGGTTACAGCCATGATCTCCAATGCCGAGAATCGAGTCTTTACTGTTTCAACCGCAGAGCCAAGCCCCGACATATCGACTTTCTTAGCAGCACTGTCAATGCTTTCAAGACCTTTTGTAGCGCCGTCCATATCCAAACTTTTCTTTAATTTTTCAATGGTGGACAAACTGGTTTGAACATTGCTCTCAAACTGCTTATTGTCAAACCGCATTTCTACGACTCTTTCGTCGATTGTTTTACTCATAGCTTCGTAACCTCCTTCCATGCTTCATTTGCAATTTTATCGAAAATAGGCTGGATAGCAGGATTGATGTAATCTCGACCCTGTACCCAGCCTCCGTTGCGAGTCCCGTGACCATATTGCAGAATGATCGCAATTGGAACCCCATTTTGAATATTTGAGTTGTAAAATGTGATCTTTGCAGATCCATTTCGGTTTACAATCTCGTAATACCATGAACTGGCGGTCAAACCGGAATCGACAGGCGTTGCAGACGCAAGAGCAGCGACCCCTTCTCGGCCATACTTGTCGAGGTCTCCGAGATGGACCACTTCTTTTGCCCTCTCCAAAAAGCGTGTAACCTTAGAGAAGTCTCCCTTGTGACTGAACCTTATCATTCACGGACCTCCTTATTTAAGAAGCTGATTAACCCGATTCTGTATTACGGAAGGATCGTAACCAGCCGCCTTCAGACGATTAGTCCTGTCCGCACCGTTACCCCACAGACCCTGAATTACTTCACGGGCGATCTGGTCAGTGCTTTTCTTCGCAGAAGATGCAGAGACTGCCGTCCCACTTTTGGTTGTTATATAGGTGTCAAAACCAGCAGCTTTCAGCTTTGCAGCCATAGCGTCAGCATTTGCTTTCTTACTGAATGCGCCGACCTGAATCTTGTAAAGATTATCGACCTTAACCATGTAAGTATCAAAACCGGCATCTTTCACCTTCTGAAGCATTGCATCTGCATTCGTCTTATTGCTGAAGGCTCCTGTCTGCACTCGATAAAGTGCCTGATTATCGGCAGGCTTCTCAGTTCCGCCAGCAGAGCCCCCAAGCTTAGCCGTAACTTTGGATGCAAGATCTCCCATTCGAGCATACATCCAATCACCAGGGCAACTCTTGTTGGCAAACCAACGATGTACGGTCAGAACCATTTCATTGGAAGCCGGCTCGTAGTTCAGAGTCTTAGTCTTATCGCCGAACCAGAGCAGCTTGGTTTTTCCGTAACGCTTGCAAATGTCTGTGCAAAGCTCGATCAGTTTCGCATATACAGTATCGTTGAATGCATAAGGATGTGTGGCATCGCTGGCACACTCAATTGTGATCGCACGCTGGTCATTTGCATTAGAGGAAGAACACCAGGAACGGTTCTTTTCTTCCACATACATACCCACTCTACCATCCACGCCGATACCATACTGACAGGAAGCCTGTCGGGAAGTCGGAGCAAAAATATTACCCAGAGTCTCTACAGAGCACTGACCGACTACACAATGAGGTGTGATACGGTCGACTGCATGGGTTCTCTGCCCGGAATGATTAGGACTTAACTTGGTATAGGATACCAAAGGGCTGTTACTCATTTTTCGTTTCCTCCTTCACGCTCTGAATCTGTTTCAGCATCTGAATGACCTTGTCATAACCGACCGTAGAGATCAGGAAGCCCAGATACATCAGAACGACGATCTCAACCCCAATCTTCATAGTAAAGACCGTGTCGGTCATGATAAGGTAAATCACGCTAACAGCACAGGCGATCAGGACGGACAGAACTGCCGCAAGAACATTAGAAGAATACTTGACCTTCGTTCCGTCAAGCAGTTTCTTAATGCCCTCCACTGTCAGATTCGTGATAACGGATACGATTAACAGTGCTGTAGTCAAAAAACTGATAGGCATAACTAAACCTCCTCATAATTCGTATTTTCTTCTGGTTCGCTTTCCTGCTTGAGTCGTTCTTCACGCTTTTCGAAGAATGTTTCGAAAAGGGCTTTGAAGAAATAGCCAAGCATAACCCCGACAACGGTCGACGCTATTGTGCTGGAAAGCGATTCCGCAATTTGTACTTGCCCCATAAAGGCAAGCACATAAGACAGTTGCAAATCAACCAGCGAAACCGCCAGAATGATTGATACTGCTTTTTTGGTAAAAGTTTTAAGCCAGTTATTGTAAGGCTGCTTTTTATGGCAAACTCGCCTTAACATGCATTTTCGGCATCGTCTGTTCATTCAATCACCCCTTAGAACCAAAGCGTTTTCGATTGGCAGCGTTAATAGCTGCATTCCGATTCCACATTTCACGCTTACTTCTTCGCTTAGGCGGTGAGTTCTTGACATTACATACCCGTATAAGGGTCAACAGCCTGTTCAAATGCCATTTTTGGAACTCCACAGGAATGTTATAAGAAATCATCCAGTAGTAAATAAGCTCCGATGTAACCGTTTCTTTGTGCCCTCTGGCCTGCTTGTCCTCAATAAGGCAAGTAGCGGTCATCGGCGCTTCGATATATGCGTTGATAGCGGCGTAGTTTTCAGCAGACAGCCGAGTATATACTTCGGGATCGACATTTTGGGTCAAGGTCATGCATCGTACATAATCAAGAATTTCCTCATCGGTTTTTTCTTGTTTTCCGAGAAATGCCTTGTTCCATTTACTTTCCCATTTTGAAAGAGAGACCAAGGAATGCTCCAACTGCAAAGTCTGCTCTTTCTTGTAGACGAATTCCTCATGGATTTCATCCCAAAACTCGGCAGCCGGCACAGTAATTTTCAGCATTCCTTAGTCCTCCGAGTTTTCTTTAATTGGATGCGATGGGCGCAGCCTGCTTATTGCCGTTGGCGCGCATCACACGGTTGACAAATTCGGATGCAGCACCTGCATCGGTGACAAGCTTCTCGAACAGCACCTCATAAGCGGGAGTTTCCATAAAGCCTCTGGAAATTTCCTCGGACTTCATGAAGCGTCTGCCGTCATCGCTCTTCTCACCATAAGCGGTCTTAATAAAGTTCTCGAAGAACTCCATGATAAGAGCCCCATTCGGACTGGCAGCGATACTCTTGAGCTGAACATCGTAGCCGCCCTTGGCGCTGGCCTGCATTTTTACGATTTCAGGCTTGGACAGGTCGAAATAAAAATCTTCAGTTCTCTGAACGCCGTTCAGATCGGTATAAGTGATAGTTTCCTTAGTCATTGAAATTTTCTCCTTTCAAATAAAAAAAATAGGAGCCGCCAGCTTACCTGAATACGGCTCCATGATTCTACATATTAGCCCTGCGGATTCAGAGTCTTATCGAACAGTTCAATAATCTCATCAGGCAGAGGCAGACGAGGCTCGACGCCGTCATTACCGCCATCGGTAGTCGGGTCTTTACCGTACAGGATCTCTTCCAGCTGAGTCATAAACTCGGCACTAAACTTGGTGGAGTCAAAGGTCAGGGTAGCAGTCGGCTTCAGCTTCTTGCCATTGACCAGCTTGTTGATGGAGACAGGCGTGGTGCTGATTTCCCAAGACAGAGTAGCTGCCTCAGGACTGTCGTTGACAGTGCTGTAGCCCTTCTCAGAAGGAGCAGCCAGACAACCGTAAACCAGATGCAGCTTATAGCCGTAATCGTTCAGATCGGTATCGTTACCCAGAATAGTACGATATGCCAGACCGAAAGTCTTACGAGACTGCTGACCGGCATACATACCCGGCATGATCTCGACGGAACCATCGCATTCGGCAAACTCATCAGGATACATATACGCCTCGACGGTGGCACCAAACTCTTCGTTGGAAACCAGGTTCACATACTTGATGTTGTCGGCGTAAATCGGGGAAGCCTCAGCGCCGGAAGGACTCTCAGTAACGGCAGTCAGACCGTTCCATGCAACACCCTTATTGTAAACGCCGCTGGTCTGCATCGGATAGAGAACGCCATGGTCACAGCCGGTTTCATACAGGCGCTCGCCAGTTTTATCCCAAATAATTTTGGACATAAAGATATTCCTCCTTATTAGAAATATAGCGAGAAATTCCAGTGATTCAGGTTCTCGCTTGTATAATATCGTTCAAATCGGCAAGTAGGCATAGAGACCACCTTACCGACAAGCTCACTATCCGGGTCAGAGTCAATGACAGTGACGGAATAGTGTCTGTGAGACGAATAAACCCCGTTATCGGCGTGCACATTTTCGATGTCATCGAGTGCATAAACGATAGCGGGGTATTTCATTTTTACTGACTCAGGAGGTTGAAAATACACATTTTTACTTTTCAGAAGTTCTTCCAGAAAAGTTTGCAGATCAAGCCTGCTCGCCATTGTATACACCTCCTATAGACAGTATAAGTCTCGGGTACTGAACTTCAACGCTTGTAACTTTCCATTTAGCACCCATAAACTCAACATACCTCATCGAATGAAAATTCTCATTGGCAAATGGATCGGCTACGATACTGATCTCATTCGCAACATTGATGTTGTCGTTGAGTTGTTCCGCAGACTGAAGCCTACGAGTGTTACGAATTAAATCACCATAGTACATACGCTCGATGATCTTCTCTGTCCAAACGCCAGGTTTAGTCTCTTCTGTTACAGCGTAGCCAATTACTCCATAAAATTTAGCCATTTTGAATTTTCACTCCTCGCTGAATTTAGCCGCCAATAGTGGCAGTGACATCCTCCTCCAGAGCGATAGCGGACATGACGCGAGTATTGGCGCCGGAGCAACGAGTCTCCAGCAGGCTCTTTTCCTGGTTGAAGTCGATATCGAAATCAGTGAAGTGAGTGATTTCACCGCCCTTGGTAGCGCCCAGGGAATAATCAGCCAGGTTGACCATCAGTCCCAGAAGCTTCTTGGTCTTGCTGTCCGTGGTAGTACGAGTCTTGCCCTCAAACTGCTCGGCAGTGATGATCTGACCAACATTCAGAGCAGCAGCCAGATCACTGACCTTATCATAAATGCGGCGACCATTCAGATCACGGGCAAGCAGCATGACATTGACCAGATGGGGCGTGCAGTAGAAGTCGGGAGTGCCAGAGCCCTTATACTTCTCACGAGCATACAGCAGAGACTGAATCACAGCTTCCGCATAAATGTAATTCTCGCCGAAATTGGCGGAAGTATTGGTGCCCTGGAGCGTAGCCTTCATACCAGCAATGTCAACGTCAGCATGGATGGTGTACAGCTCGTCATCCAACCAGATCGGGCGGATCTTATCCTCAGCGATCTTGCCGTCAGCACCAACCTCACGACCGTCACCGATCATGATAGCCGTAGCCAGTTCCTCGTTCAGGTTCATACGGTCGATGCCGTACAGATACTGCACCACATCGAAGTCCTGAATATCGATGATGTCGTCACGGTCAAGCTTACTCTTTACATACACGGTCTGAGGATCAGTCGTTCTGTGGAGCAGCTGAATGTTGCCGACATAACCCTTCTGGGCACCCTTCTTGTAACCCTTAGCACGAAGAGCCTCAATGTTACGCAGGTCAGCCTGACGAGTACGGATACGGGAAATAGGGCTCTTATGAACCTTCTTCAGAACCTCATTCACCCAACCCTGGTCAGTGGTAAGCAGTTCGGGAGCACCCGGACGGACATCCTTGTACTCAGGGAACAGGGTTTCAATACCGTCGATACCATGAGCCAGAACGCTGTCAGGATTCTGCTCTGCATAAATGTCCATAGCAGTACGAAGACTGCCGACACTGTTGGACTTAGCCATAGAAATGATGCTTGCCTGGTCAGCATGAGACAGAACCTCGGTCTTCTTCTGCTGATCGTTGTCAAAGACATTGTGTTTCATTGTTTTATCCTCCTTATTGGATTCAGATTTGTTGTCGGAATCATCCTTGGATTCCTTTTCGGGTTCGCCTTCGAGAGCCTGTGCAATAAGTGCATACATGACATTCTGCTGTTTCTCGGACATGGAATCGATCACATCAGCAATCGTCTCCTCATCATCCTTCTTCTCTTCCTTGTCTTCAGCAGGCTTGTCCTCTTTGGAATCCTTCTTCTTTTCCTCTTCCTTCGGTTCATCCTTAGACTCCGCAGAATGAGAAAGACAGAGAGGCATTCCGGTATAGATGATAGCTTCATCGTCGGACATTTCGCCATGCTTCAACATAGAATCGATAAATGCACCGGGGTTAGCACCCTTATGCACCAGACTCACTTCGCAAATGCAACCATGCAGTACATCAGGGCCAGCCTGCTGAAGCTGATTGGCGTAAATGGACAGAGCACAGATGTCACCATGCTTGATAAGGACTTTCGCAATTTCACCATCAGCGGTGTCATTGAGGAAGCCATAGGTGTAAACACCCTCCTCACGGTTCTCAAGCCATGCATGACCAAGAACATCACGAGGACTGTTGTGCTGATGATTCCAGACCAGAGGGACTTTAATGCCGTCATTATTCTTAAAGGCGTCCCGACGAATTACTCGTCCATCGGAACACTTAAGGTCGTTTCGGGTTGCCCAGCCGCTGAAATCACAAGCCTCAACCGAAAAAGGTCTACTCATTTTGAAATTCCTCCTTACTTTTTCGATTTTTGCTTAGAGATTTTGTCGTCCAAATCACTTGCTGACTCTTCAGCTGAATTAACTTCAGTAATAGGCATTTCTTCCGACTGCTGATCGGAACCGGATGGCGCACTCAGGTTCTTATTTCTAAGTTCATCTGCTCTCGGGTCCTCAGAGGGTTTCATACCGACTACCTGACGAATTTCATTCGAAGTCATGATTTCATTTCTTGTAAACTTGTCAGCAATTTCAGCAATATCATTGACAGGAACCAGTTTGAACGGGTCTCTGAAGAATGAAATTGACTGGTGTTGTGATCGGGCAGTTTTGGTCAGAAACTTTCGTTTCATCTCATCAACAATAGCGGAAATGATCGGCTCGATTGTCCGGTTGTTATAGTTCAGCATTGTCTTCTCGTCCGCGGTTCCATCCAAAATGCTCTGAGTGATTCCCAACTGGCTGTATAGCATACTCGTCAAGTATTCAATCTGGGACATCAGGTTGTTGTTCACGGAACGATTCAACTGTGTGATATGCTCAGTACCGTCAGTGTAAGCAATACCATACTTTGAACCTGACAACTGGTTTTCTATATCTTTACGCCGATTTTCGGCCTGTTGACGCCTTGCTTCTGTCTTGATTACATAAGGAAGCTGAATAATCAAATCGAGTTTTCCAGATCCGCTTTGCTCATCAATGACATCAAGTAGGTTAAGTTTACGAATGAGCCGCTGCATAGTAGAATTTGGCTCATTGATAACTGCGTACAGCGGGTTCTCAATGATAGCCACTGCACTTTTCGGCACCACAATATCTTCTTTTCTGCCCGTTTGTTCATTGTACACACGGGCACGAATATACTGCGGATACCAGTCTAAAATCTGTCCGACACGCAGAGACTGAATGTCATACGAACCGGACACATTAGGATCAGTCGTTGTATCGACCGGAACAATTGCGACGCTTCCTTCATCAAACATAGAGACCACTACATCCTGAATGAACGATCGTGCTGTCTGATCGATATTCGCTTCCAAAGTGAGGCAATTATTCAATCCGTCATCGATGACCGAAAGAAAACGCCCATTTTCATCCAGACGGACATGCTGAACATTCAGAGCCGCGACATCAAGCGCAATTCGGTTATAAACCGATGTAACGATTGATCTTTCATTGCCTCTGGACATTCTTGGTCTGTCAGCTCGATATGAATACCCCATACCTAAATCCCGGTAGTTCATTTGAATATTACCGGTAAATGCATTCCAAGCATGTTTCAGTCTGGAACCAAAAGACATCTCCATTTTGAATCATCACCTCCTTAAACCATATCAACATTTTTCTTCTTGTAGGCAACCCGGCCGGAAGCCCAGATGCCATTCTTCAGCTGCTGCATATCATAGCCTCTGTCGGCCAAAGCCATATGCACGCCAACTTCTCCTCGTTTTGCAACGAATTGAACGACACGCCCCGAAGGTGCGGTAACATTTTTAACAGACTCATTCATCAGCTCAGCCATTTTCCGATTATAGGAATTGATAGCCGAAGAACTGATCTTACCTTTCGATGTCACAGAAGAAGGATTTTTCAATAGTTGATTGGCATACTGATCGAGTTCTTTGGAAACATCTTTGCGGGCTTTAGATACGATTTTGTCGTGATTTCTATGAGCCCACTTTGCGTCTTTCTTTTCCAAACGCTTTTGACCTGCGGCGGTCAAAGTTCCGTCTTTGTTCTGGAAACGGCGAACGCCCCATTTCTGACCGAGAATACCGTGATGGTACATCTCATCCAACTTGACCACCTCCTTATTCAAATGCATCTCGATTGAGTTTATAAGCAATATAAGCATCCATCATTGCCGCAACAGCATCGATTTTCTGCTCGTATCGCTTTTTCAAAAGCTTACGGTTTCCGTTTGTATCTTCAAGGGTAATGCAGTTACCCATAGCAAATGTCATGAGGTCCTCATCAAAGATAAGCATTCTTTCTTCAGAAAGCTTTTTCAGCTCTCCAAGCGGAACCGACTCAGTTTTAGCGCCCTGAATAACTTTCTCAATTCCAAACGGACCGTTTTCAGATTCCCATCTCGCCACAAATTCTTTTGCATTATAAGGGTCAAACCCAAGACATCGAACATCGTATCCGCACTCCTGAATATGGTTGTCCAAATCTTCATAGACATCCATCATGTTAAGTACAGCACCCTCTAAAACAATTAAACTGCCCTCCGCCATGAATTGATCGTATTTGATCCGCATAGCAGCAGGCAGCTTCATTAAAGTGGTAGAGGTAATATAGTTTCGTGTCTTGATGCCAAAGGAACCGTTTGGCAGAGGGAACAAAAATGTAAATGCGCAGAAGTCATCGCCCTGTGATAAGTCTGCACCGAGGGAACAAGGCATCTGCCAGTAGTCCCTCTTTCGATGCGGAAGAGTTTCTTCGTAAGTGAAGTAATAGGTGTACCCCTCCATAGGCAGTCCAAATCTCTTTGCAAGAATATCGTTTCGGGCAGCTGGAGCTTTTTCAGCTCTTTCAACATCAAGCTGATAAGTTTCATAGCTTACGGTTTTTCCAAGATTTGGATTAGCCTTGAGCCACATTTCCGGGTCTCCGACTTCATCAATGGAATCAAGCTTGTACCACCAAATCGAAACGTGGGGATTGATGTAGTCGCCTTTAAGGATGTCCATCAACTCCATTTTGATGGTGTCGCCGCTTCCGTTACGAACCGTACCTTCCGAGCTGATTGCAACAATGATGTAGTCGTTCACCTTGGATGCGCCCTGCTCAATTGCGCCGATAACATCCTCTCGAATGTCTCCGGAAAGCCACTCATCAACGGTTGCGACCTTGATTTGTAGACCCTGGAGCTTATTGATGCTCATGGGTCTGACCTCAAGAAGCGAACCCGTAAGGAAGTTTTCAACGCCCTTTTTTGTAGAGGCTAACTTTGTGCGATTCGCTTTGGAACCGGTTGTGTTTTGCAAAGAGCCTTCTGTCAGGAACTGAAACAGCGGTCCTCTCGAACGAGTGATAGCGGTGCGAAGAGGAGACATGACCTCCTCCGCTTGCTTCATTGTGGGGGCGGTGGTGATCTGATGAGTAGTAGAGGTATCAACATTCAGAAAGTAACCCTGTAAGGTTGAGCCGTACATTGATTTAGCGGCACCTCGTGCAACGATCAAATACTGTTTGTTAATCAGCCTTTTTTTCACATTCTTGCGAACATAGTGCCCACCATGACCATCTGGATTCGGCTGATACACGCTTCGCTCAACAAAATAGTACCAACCAAAGATCTGTTCACCCCAAAGTTTGAAGCTATCCAAAAGGCTAAGGTCAGAGCCATCTGTTAGAGTGAGTTCGGACTCGCAATAAGCAATCCATCCCTCAACAGCTTGGTCGTCATAGTACACGCCCGGATTAGCGATAAGATCATCAATACGGTTCATCTCCATGGAGATCTCTTTGCAAACCGGAATCTCCCCTCGAATTACGGCATCACGAAACATGCCATAATACTTAGGAACGGCAGTGTTTGATAATGCCATAAGTACCTCCTTAGCCAGTCTTCTTAGCCATACCGTTTACAATTTCTTTGATCTTGCCATAGTTATTGTAAATAGTTAAGGCGGTCGAAGTAGCGGTTGCAATTGTTCCGGCGACTTTCAGAGTTTTTGATACATATTCCTTTCCACGATTCACATCAGCCGAAGACAATTGACTGTACTGTTTCTCCATCTGAAGACGGTTCAATCGGTTACGAAGCTCTGCATCACTCATAGACTTAATGCTCTTACTATTATGAGCTTTAGTATAGTCCTCATGAGCAGGAACATCAGACTTAGAAGAACTTTCTCTTTTCTTTCCGGCTGCGGTACGAGTGCCATCTTTATTCTGATAGCGCCGGACCCCCCATTTCATGCCAATGATGCCATGATGGGAAAGTGCTGTATTATCCATTTTGAAATCCTCCTCTCGTTTTTAATCAGGGTCGACTGTCACATTGATTCGCCATTCAAGCTCGCTGATCTGTCGGTTAATTGCTTCCATCACTGCCGAACTCAACGGCGGGTCGAACGCCAGTCTCACCTTCAGGTAGATAAAGGTTTTAACAAATTCAAGACGAGGATCATCGTACAGGAATTCAGACCAGGTCTTACTTGCATCTTCGATACGGAATCCTTCTTCAGGACCGACACCGAGCTGCGTCAAGACTGAGAATGCCGAATTGATGTACATGACGATGTCCGGATCAAAGTGCTCATACTCTTCAGCAATTCCGAGCAGCTTTTTAATCGATGTCAGGATACTGTCCATATCGTTTTTCTCCTTACTGCCTGACGGCTACAAATTTCTTCATGCAGAATCCTTCAATACCGGTAGCAGTACAGACAGCGTACCAATCATCATTGGAATCGCCCATGTCAATTTCCAATTCGTCAAGGCATGTCACAACCGTTACTACTCTGGAATCCTTACTCGGCTTTTCACGAATGTTCAGCTTCAGGCAATCAGTAACAACACCGATCACATTCCGAGCTGCATCTTCGCAAAGCCCAACTTCCTGCTCCTTGATGTTTTCAGTCTGTTCATCAAGAATGGAATTTTCATAGATTTTATTTTCCATTGGATGTTTCTCCTTTCATTATTTTCGCCAAGGGCATGTATCATTTTGTGTGCGCTGTACTGGTGGGAGAAGCAACAAACTCTCATCACCATAGTGAATAGCATTATGCGTATTCAACTTGGTGCATATTACATTCTCCGGATCGAAGACGCATGGACTCTGATTCAACAGGTCTTCATAAGTGATGGGGTTCAGATGATGAATCAATATTGAGCCAAAGATTTCATAACCCGGTACTCCGAGATCGCAACCTTCATCACGAATGGTAATTTCATCTCTGAATTTCAACCACTTGTCGGAATGGTAGAACTCTTGGTTCAGCCAGCGCTTAAAACCGAAAGTCTCTTTCCCAACAGAGCCATCGAGTTTCAAATAGCAAAACCGTTCTTCAAATGTGGGCAGTGTAATCAACTCTGAATAAGTTTTAATATTCATCGTCATCACCGCCTGCACCTGAATATCTCCTAAACGCTTCAAGAGCCTTGTTGTACAACTCTTTGGCTTCACTATTGGAATTTAGATTCTTGGTCTTCGCTTCGATAAGCTCTTTCTGCTTCTCCAGAATCTCCTTTTCGATTCGTTCCTTACTGGAACCAAGTTTCAAATAATGTGTTATGACCTGAGAAGAAGCAGTTCCGTCTCTGAGCTGCTTTTCAGCACATTGAACCGCCAAAGAAATCATTAAGTTCTCTTGCGCTTCGAGAGATGTCGGTGGTCTCAATGGGCTATTTGAGTCGGAAGAGCTTGCAGCTTTACCTTTGGGCATTAGCACTGCCTCCTCTCTTAAAAATTTGGTGCGGATAACAGGAGTTGAACCTGCACGGAGTTACCTCCAATAAATTCTGAGTCTATTGCGTCTGCCAGTTCCGCCACATCCGCATACTTGTGCCACACTTTCTGTCCAAACTGATACTCTTTTAGGTGAGAATAGGTGCAGTATTTGAAAGAACTTACAGAGATGAATTTCCACCAATCACCGAAAGGAGAAAAGAAACATGAAAGGAGATGTTCACACTTTATGGAAAATGCTTCAACCCTGTAAGCTCGTTCAAATACTGCACCCGAGGGGGTAACCCCCATTCCCAAAATATCCCTCCGGAGATTTTTTTAAGACCGCCGCGATGAGGTAGGGGGTGCGATTTTGGAGACCCCCTCCCCATGCCTTTAAGCCCAGCGGCAGTAGTGCAGATCAAGTGATAATTTGTTTATGCTGACTTCAAGTTCAAATATTTTCAGAAAAGAAAACAAAAATTTTATTCAAAGAGTATTAGACCTCAACCTATAGTTCAAGTCTTATCTGCTTTTGTTGTTTTCGTTCTCTTAACTTTCTTGTAAATGTTCATGAAGTCGTAACGAATGATCTCGTCAATCGCTCTTTCAATCTCTTGATTGTTCTCTTCTTCAGAGAATTGGTCAGAAGTGTGAGCAATTCGATCGAGATAAGCGCAAGTGTTGTAACCCTTTTCTACATCAAACAGGAACCAATCGGAGAACTGTTCAAATGGATTATAAGGGTTGTCAAATGTGGTAAGGGCACAAGAACCATTCATACCAGTCACTCCTTTCAATTCAAGTAATTAGACACTGTGCTTGTTGAAATACCAAGAGCTTCAGCAATTTCCGATGTGCTGTAGCCAGAAGCATTCATAGAAGCGATCTTATTCTGCTTTGCAGTGCTGAGAGTTGTTGTCGCTCTCGGTGTTGCACGCTGTCTAAGACTGTCAATGTCCACATTGTCGATGATTTGGGTAAGCTTATTCTCGCTAATAGCACCAGCTTGAATTGCTTCCCATTCACGGTCTGTAATCTTGATGGTCTCTCGCTTTGCACCAACAGAGGCACGAGCCTGAGTAAGCGCCTGCTGGCTTGCTTTCTTGAGCTCGCCCTTTGTCATATCCGGATTGTCCTGCTTTTTAGCAGCCACTACCGCATTAGCCATAGTCTGAGCCTGCCTTTCTCTGGGTGCATTCTTCAGAGCTACATTGAGCTTAGCATTCAGAGAATCGACCTCAGCTTGATAGGTCTCTTTTGCAGTGGCGGAGTAGGGTACTTTCCCAGTGGAGAGGATCTCAAGACGAGCCTGGTTGCCCAGGGCTTTCATTTTGTTGGCATAGTTAGCATAAGCACGCTCCACGGGGGTATCAGCTTCGGATACCAGGGTGTAGGCATCCTTTGCCTCAGCCATCTTAGTGCTGGGCTGAGTACGCTCTTTGACCTTGCCAGTTCGCTTATCGACATAAACAGGATCATCCACATCTTTCCATATGTATTCGCCTGTCTTTTCATCGATTTTCGGACTACCTTGCCTCTTAGTGACAGAAGTCTCCGATTTAGCACGGGAAATCAGAGTCGAAGCACCCTCGTGGTATCTTCCGTCTTCATCAACTGTGCCCTGATACTTCTTTTTCAAAGAGCTGATGCCATTGTCGATCTCACTTTGCTTATAGTCCAGCTTGTGTTTTTCGGCATCGATAACTACCATGCTATGGCGAACGGCTCTTGCAAGCTCATCCTGCGTGGCACCCTTCAAAGTCATATCGGTAATCAGATTAGAAATGACACCCATCTCTTTCTGTGTGTTCTTCATAGGCTTGAAAGTGCCAGCCGGTTTTCCACCATACTCCAATTTTGGGTCAAATCCTTCAAGTCCCTTCAGAGGAGGAGTGGAAGTAATCTTGACCTTGCTTTTACCAGAGTTACAGGGGATGACCATGACAGTATCACCATCAAAGTCAGCACCTGAAAGCCGTTCCGCAACCTTACTGTTAATACCGATTGCATCTTTAGGTGTATTGCCAAGGATTCGACGAGCCTCTGCCTGCTTGTTATTCACTGTAAGGATAGGAATCTCAAAAGTTCCGCCATGGGGGTAACGAACCAAAGCTACTGTTTCACCATTCTTGTAATTCGGGGCATACACTTCATTGTCTTTCATCGAAGTGATAGGTAGGATCACCTGATATTTCTGACGAGGAAGAGCAGCTGCCTGAAGGTGCACAGCAGCAGAGTCACAATCATCCGCAAAGGATTTCAGTAATGATTTTTTGACCGTCGGATTTGTCAGTGAGCAGATTTCATCAAATTCAGCCATCTTATCAGATGCCGCCAAGTTCAGCTGTTTATTGACCAGACTCAAACTCTGCTTAGAAAGAAACTGGGATGGGAGTTTATCCGCCCATTCACCCCAGTCGCCCTCTTCGGCACGCTTATTGATAAGGGAAAGCTGTCGTTTGCCATCAGCATCGATGTAATAGCTCTGCCCACCGGCTTTGATAAGTGAACCGAACGGATTGTCAGGGTCATCCTTGACCTTCTTCAGAACATCCGATGTCGGAATGCCCTTTTTCTTATTGGTGTTGAACATTACATCCACACCATCAGGAAGATCATCAGAATAAACAGCCATTCCTTTCAAATATCTATTACCATCCACCAGAATGCGAACCTGAGCATAATGGGAATCGCCAAGAGACAAGTCATCTACACCGCGACGAATTTCAATGACACCATCTTTCTGAATTCCGCCGTCTTCTGCATAACGGATTTTCAAGCGACTTGAATCCATGCTTTTGGGATAGACGAACTTATCGAAAGTCTCGCCGTCATCATGAGACACATAGTCTCTTACGGAATGAACATTCTCAAAATTATAAATCTCTTTATGCTCTGTTCCTGGAGGGCAGAGAACCTTGATGTTTGTTTGCTTACCCGGGTTTGTTACCTGAGGGACACCACCGCCATAGATGGGATAGCCTTCCATTTCCAAAATATAAAGAGCCTGGTTCATTTTCTCTTTCGAAATACCAAGCTCTCTTTCGACTCCGGTTCCGACATCGATCATGCCTTTTTCCGAAATCTGTTTTTTCAGAAATTCAGCGGTCTGCTTTGCCTGATTCATACGAGCTTCGGAACTCTCATTCAAAAGCGAGCGAACCGAAGAATCGTTAGCAAAGCCCATCTTATCAGCGATTTCATTCAAACTATAACCCTTAGTACGAAGAGCCTTAGCCGTAGCGACATCAGCAGAACGGCGTTCATCCTTTGCAAGGCTCATCTGGGTACGAAATTGGGTTGTACTCAAGCCCATAGATTTTGCAATAGCTACTTCTCCTGTGTAAGTTTTTCCATCTTTATCGGTAAAGGTGAAATTGGACTTTTTCAGTTCCTCTACACGGGAAAGAAAATCACCGCTGTGCTGATAAGGGTTATCACCCGAACCCCAAGGATAACGACCAGACCTTCTGGGCATACCGTAATGCATTAAAATATCATCCGTGAGACTCATGGTTTAACCCTCCTGTTCTCTGATTTTTCTAATAACCTTGTCGAAAGTAATAATCTTGTCCATGATTGGAACAATATCTTCGGCAGTAGGCGTGTGATATAGAATTTCATTGTTCTGATACAGACGAAGTTCCATCTCGATTTCCGATGGTTTCACCTTGTATTCTAAACAAAAAAGAGCAGCGTATATTTCAAGCTGCTCCATGTGCGCCGGCACAACACCGGTCTTCAAATCGTGAATACGAAGCGTACCATTCCGAAACACAATCGTATCGGCAGTGCCAAAGCAATTTTCTGAATAGAACAGAATCTGTTCAGGCACCATACGAAAACTAATTGCGTCATTGACATACATATTCAATGTTTTCTGTGACTTGGGGAGTTTTTGCCCCAAAGTGATACATTGACATGCAAAGTCATGTAGAACGGTCCCTCGCTGTGTGGCCAAAAACTTTGAATAAGCATCGGCTACTTTTGTTTCATCATAGTTAATCCAATGATACTTGCTGGCACCAAGAAAAGCGTGTTGCCCTTCAAGATTGGAATGATTGTTGAAGATCATGCAGCACTTCCTCCTTGTTCTCGGGGCAAATAAATCTGGAAAAAGACATCTCGTCCATCTTGCCCACATAATATTCTTGGTTCGGTTGCTTTTTTGCGCCAGCGTGTTGTTTACATTCCAGAGCAGCCCATTTGTCATTAAACAGAATAAGCAGATCAGGAATGCCCTGTAAATATCCAGAGTCGCTTTTCATCACGATGCAACCCGGAAAAAGTTTCTTAAGCTCCTTAATGAGCTTCGATTGAAATTGACTTTCGAGCATTGGCAAATGAGCCTCCTTTCATGTAGTTTTTCAAAACTGAAAAGAGAATGTCTATTCTTAAAAATAGCTTTTTTACTCCTCTCTTCATAAAAGGGAATGTATTTTTCGCGCGGCGGAAAAAGACATAAAAAAAAGACCGAGACACCGTTTAAGCATCTCGGTCAAATATAAAGTTGTTTGTTATCGAGCTTCTACACTTACTGGATCAAGTTCAAAGAGACCGGTATCAGAATTGTAGCTCCGCACTTTAGCTTGTATTCTTACATTGCTGCCAACTTTGATATAATCAGCAAGCGTAAGTCCGTCTCCTAAATCATATACCCCAACATCCTTAAACTTAAAAGTTGGACCAGGGTTTGCAGTATTTTCATCCACATAGTCTCCCGCACTGATTAGCAAATCATATCGAGTGTCGTAGTTATCGTGGTTTGTAAGATATGTAATGCAGCCATTAAACTCAATAACCTGGTTCTTATGAGCCTCTGCAAAATCGGCATAAGATTGGTCAATATCTGCTTTAAGAGAAAGTATTGCTGCCAATTCCGGAGAATTATCTACTGTCAAAATGTCAACAGCGGGCTCTTCGGTTGAAACGAATTCGCTATCTGTTTCAGAAGTTTCTTTTTCCGGGAATGTGTGATATGTGATTACGACCTCGGCATCAGCCGGATACCAAGTATCAGCAGAGTATCCAGTATCGCCATCTACGGAAACAGATTCAACCTCACCGTCTTTTGTAAGCCAACCGGTAACAAGGTCGTCAAGTTTTTCAAGTTTGATGTTTGTGAAACCACTACTTTCAAATTCGTCAACTACTTTTTGATAATCCTTGCCTTTTTGAATACTGGAACCCGATGGAGTTTTAGCTTCTCCTTCATGCCCCTCTGAACTGCAACCTGCAATCGTAAATATCATGACAATCGCCATGCACGCTGCCAAGAACTTTCTCATCTCATTATCCCATCCTTTCCGAGGGCATTAAAAAAGTGCGCCCCCACAACGAGAGACGCACTGAAAAAGTGTCAACCCTCATTGTTGCCACACAATCTCAATCAAGCCGCAAAGGGACAAATGAAATGAGTAAAGAGAGAAAACACTTTTTACCAAAGCAGTTTTCCCTAAACGACTTGAACATATTAGATTGTGTGGCTCTTATAGTATAGCACAGCCTAAAAGAAAAAGGAAGAACTTTCAGTAAAAAGTCTTGACATTTTAGTCTACTTGTGCTATGTGTTCCGACCTCTGGCCAAATGCCCACTTTTCTCGCCCTATTTATATATTTATTAAAACTTTTTATCGCAATTAAATAAGAAATAAAAGTGGGAAAGTGGGCTTTTTTCACAAGAAAAATTTCAAATCGGCGCAAATCGGCCATTTTGGGGCAAAAAACGCCTAAAAAGTGCCATTTTCAGAAAATGCCTCCGAATTTTTCTGCCCACTTTTGGTTTTCAAAACCGGGCTTTTGCCCACTTTTTCTGGGCTTTTTTCAAGAAAATTGTCCGTACACGCTCAAAAAATTTTTCAAAAGTGGGCTTTTGCCCGAATCCGCCAAACAAAACCGGGCTAAAATTCACACAATTTTCAAGTATGTACGGACTCATTTCTCTCATCTCCAAACCCGTCCGTTCCGTTTATCAACCAGAATAATCCGACCTTCGATCTCAAAGTCAGCCAACTCACACAAGTAAAACAGTGTATGCAGCAGCCTATGAAATCTTTCGTCTTCTTCACGCTCAATGTTCTTGAGGGCTTCATAAGCGGTCGGGTCAGAATATCCTTCGGCATTTCGTCGAGGATTAGTAGTGTTCGCCATGATGCAGGTACTCCTTTCTTCTAAGTTTGTTTCAAGATTGCTACGCCTTCTTTCAAGCTTTCCGGAATATCAATTACTCGCTGGTTACGGCTTCCTCTGAAATCAAGCTCCAACGATTTTTCAGCCTGTACGAACGGGCCGTCAACGAGTACATCAATATGTTTAAGAAGCTCGATGCCTTGTCCATACAAATCTTCAAAAAGATAACCAGTGTAGCACCAAACGCTAAGCCCCATTTCATGAGCTTTTTCAGCGATCAGAGCACACTGATAAATCTGACAGAACGGCTCGCCTCCGGAAATGGTGATGCCGTCTATCCAATTTTTTCTTTTTGAAATATCATCGAGTATATCTTCGATCGACACGAGTTTTCCGCCATCGAAAGGGTGAGTTTGAGGATTGTGGCAGCCGGGGCAATGATGTGGACAACCTTGAGTGAATATCACATACCGGATTCCTTTCCCGTCAACAATAGACTCCGATTCAATCCCCGAAATTCGAATCAACTTCATGTTTGACACGATCTCGCTCCTCCGCACGCTTAGCATCATTCCACTTATCAAGAGTTCCGACCAAATATCCAGTGATGCGACGAATGCGTTCGAACGGAACTCCATCGGCTTCGCTCCGTCCGCAGCAGGGGCATGTATCATTGATAATACCGTTGTAACCACAGACAGGATCTCGGTCTACAGGATGATTGATGCTTCCGTAACCGATGCCGGCTTCTTTCATGTGTCTTACAACTCGTTCGAAAGCAGCCAGGTTTTTGGTCGGATCACCGTCCAGTTCTACATAGGAAATATGACCGGCATTGGTAAGAGCATGGTATGGAGCCTCAATGTCGATCTTCTTAAGAGCCGGGAGATGATAATAGACCGGAACATGAAAACTGTTAGTGTAGTAGTCACGATCGGTAACTCCCTTAATAATACCGAATTCTTTTCGGTCAGCCCTAAGTAAGCGTCCGGCTAAGCTTTCAGCAGGAGTAGCAAGACAGGTTACATTCATACCAAACTGCTTGCTTTTCTCATCACAATAGTTCCGAATATAGCCAACAATGCGCAAGCCGAGTTCCTGGGATGCTTCATCTTCACCATGATGATGCCCTGTCAAAGCCACAAGACACTCTGCAAGCCCACAGAAACCGATAGAGAGGGTTCCGTGTTTCAATACCTCTCCAACTTCGTCATCCGGTCTAAGCTTGTCAGAGTCCATCCATACGCCTTCTCCCATGAGGAACGGAAAGTTTCTAACTACTCTTGACGCTTGAATCTCATATCGATCGAGAAGCTGCTGCATGGTTTTGTCGAGCATTCCGTCAAGCAGTTTGAAAAACTGAGGAATATCGCCATCGACCACAATAGCAAGCCTCGGAAGATTGATAGAAGTGAAACTTAGATTACCTCTGCCGGGAGCGATCTCACGAGACGGGTCATAAACATTACCCATTACACGAGTACGGCAGCCCATGTAGGCAACCTCCGTTTCAGGATGACCGGGCTTGTAATACTGGAGATTGAAAGGTGCGTCAATAAAAGCGAAGTTAGGAAACAGACGCTTTGCACTGACCTTCATCGCCAGTTTGAACAGGTCATAATTCGGGTCATCGGGATTATAGTTGACTCCCTCCTTGACACGGAAAATCTGAATCGGGAAGATAGGTGTTTCGCCATGACCGAGTCCTGCTTCTGTAGCAAGCAGAAGCTGCTCAATAGCAAGACGACCTTCCCAAGATGTATCTGTGCCATAGTTAATAGAGCTGAACGGAACCTGAGCGCCGGCACGGGAATGCATGGTATTCAGATTATGAATAAACCCCTCCATAGCCTGATAAGTATCGCGAGTAGTCTTTTCCATAGCATAGTCGAGAATCCATGCTTTATCTTTCAGATCGTTGAGGCGTTCACAAATCTCATAACCCTCTTTCAGGTACTTTTGATAGGTGTAACGGACACCCTCGGCCATAGCATAATCGAAGTCCACGACACTCTGTCCACCATGCTGGTCATTTTGATTAGACTGAATGGCAATAGCAGCCAGAGCAGCATACGAGCCGATGCTTTTTGGTGCTCTCAGATGACCATGACCGGTATTGAATCCATTCTTGAAGAGCTTGCGAAGCTCAATCTGCGTGCAGGTCGTCGTCCATGCATAGAAGTCAAGATCGTGTATATGAATCCAACCATCACGGTGGAGTTCCGCAATTGCTGGTTTAATTAAATACTCCAAATTGTACTCCTTGGCGGTATTGGCACCATATTGCAGCATAGCCCCCATAGGGGAGTCACCGTTGATGTTGGCGTTATCTCGTTTCAAATCGCTATCTTTTGCCTGAAGAATGGTAATACTATCAAAAATAGCTTTTACCTTTTCTCCGAATTGTTCATTCATAGAAAACCCTCCTTAAATATCATCCTGATTGCGATGCAGACTGTGTTCAGCGTCGAAACCATCCGGATACCTGGCTTTCAGTTTGTCCACGTTCATCTGCATGATGGTTTCAAGGTCATACCCAATGGCGTTTGCACTTACAGCGAGATACCAAGCCACATCTCCAAGCTCTTTAGCCATATGTGCAGTGTCCAGTTCGTGCCCCTGAAACAGATGCTTTTTCAAAATATCAATTGCTTCGCCGGCTTCTCCGTTCAGACCCATTAAGCCATTGAGCAGAAGCCGGTCAGGCGGTAAATCTTTTGGAGCAGTGCGAAGAGCTGCCTGCTGATAGTCGTTCGGTGTCATATTTTTTCCTCCTGTGATTACGATTTACCAGTGCAATAGCCTGGTTTATTTGAATATCAAGCTGACGTTGTTCTTTTGCTTCCCGCAGACGGTCATGAACGGCCTGAATATCCGCTTTTGTCGCTTCTCTGGCAAGCATAGTTTTCTCCTTTACACAAAAATAAGAGCCAAGGTTTAACCTCAGCTCTTACATGAGTTATTGTTTTTTCGATTCGTGGTATTTCCAGGCTTCACAAACCGTTTCCTTACATTTCGGATAATCAGGGCGTCCACATTTGTTGCAGATAAGCTCTTCTCGTCCGAGATCCGGAATATCTTCTTCAAATTCTTTGATAACAGTTGTCCATGTGCCGTCTTTTCTTCGAACCGGACAGGACATTCTGGATTTGACTTTCATCGGCATCGCCTCCTTATAGTATGTTACCACAAATATAACAAAAGTAAAAGGGCTTGTTACGGCCCCTTTACCTTTGAAATCGAGTAACTTACGAAATCATGATCTTGTAGCGCTCGTTCAGCTCTTCGAACACTTCCTGATCTGCTGCAATGCTGATATGAAACTCAATCTTGCCCTTTTCGTTCAACACGGTTTGGACAGCAGGTTGAAGTTTTTCAGCAAACAGCATCCTCAAACAAGTGCCGAGTTGCCGATCATTAACTGCCAGAAAATAATTCATTATGCGTTACCTCCTTTCATAATAGGGGGTGTATTTTTCGTGCAGGAAACCGTTTATTAGAGTTTCTCCGTCTCGATAAGGTGCTCACATTCATGTGGGTTTTCATCCGAGCAGACTTTATATTTATCCCAGTATCTCGGGCATTCATGTTCCTTTGCGTTTTTACTGCACATCGTCCATAGTGGACACAGCTCTCCGTAATAAGGAAGCTGATTGACTACGAATTTCATCATCTTTCATCCTTTCTTTTCGCCAGTAATCAGCTCAGAATAAGGCAGACTCTCAATCCAGTCACAGAATGTATGCCACTCGTCGAGCTTGTGGTTCCGACGGGACTTATAGATGTTCGCCAGAACCTCGTAGTTCAGCATAACTGTCCGGCGCTGGTTGTAAGAGCTCGGGAGAAGCTGGATCATCTGCCACCAATCCTGTTTATCCTTGGTTTCAAGGTAGTTTTCACGATATGCGTTTAGCATCTCGATCGTGCATCTAAGAATATCAAATGGTGTCATCCATACCTTGTGTGGCGAAGTGATATCTTCATCGACGATTACGCTCTCGATCCAGTTGCGATGATAAGGTTCGCGATCCAGATGCTCGCAACTAAAATCCGCCAACGTAAACTCCTTATCCGCAATCTTATGCATCGTGGAACAGGAATTGGCAACCGTACCAACCTTGTAAGTATCGAACTCCTTCCACCAATACAGCGGGGCGGTGATGTCAAGATAGACCGTAATCATCCGCATGAACTTACGATGGTCTGTGCCTGCATTGCGAAGGGTCGTCATAAGCTTCAGGTCATTCGGGCCCACTTCAAAGCATTCAAAGCCCGTACAATCACGGTCCTCTTTTTTGCAAATACCCTCTCTCTCGATTTTACCGCACTTTCCACAGTCAACAGCAGGATATGAGTCTGTCTTCTCCCAAGAGTTCTTAGGGTTTCGCATACCACGAATGGCGTGCTCCCAGCCCATAACCTCGGTGTTTTCAATTTTCAGCATTTTCTACCTCCGTAAGCTTCGTCCGAATCATTTCCAGAATCTCTTCCACAATCGAACGAGTATTATTGTGCATCTTAATATAATCGGCATGGTCTTTATACCAGGCAAACATTTCGGAAAGGTTACCTTTAATCCAGCTGAATGCCCACCAGTCACAGATCATCTCAATAATGTATGGATACGGCATTTCGATAAGGATAGTTCCTTCTTTAGGTTCGTCGTTGATTAAGACCCAATACTGCCAATGATGGGGGTTTCGGTGGATATGTATAAGCCATGCCCGGTTAAACGCCTCGATGATTGCTGGGGTTTGCTCCCCATAGAAATAGTTGTCATAAGGCGTGTACTCATCTGGCGTATTCTTTGACATATCATGGAACTCAATATTTCGAGTCGCCTCCACATCTGTCAGTTCAGGAATATAAGCAGCAATCCACTGATAAGCCTTTTTTACAGCTTGCCTGTGTTTTTCCAGATATTCATCATATTTTTGAGACATTGGATTCTCCTTTCTGATAGATAACCCGATCACAAGCAACTTTGTTTACCACGCTGGTTGTGTAGTCGATTGTAGGTACCTCATGCTGCTCGAAATGGATTACTATGGAAAAATCAGTGATTAAATCATTTTCGGGATGCACCATCGATTCAGCTCGGTTGATAAGTTCTTGACCTGCGTCTTTTATTTGCTGAACAAGAGCATTACGATACCCATTAGCCATTTTTTTCGATCTCCTTTCTCAATTTATGAGCCATAGCCACCTGTTCCTCAAGCCCCGGCATATGAGGGCAGGGGTAATCGAGACCACAAAATAGACAAGTAACACCTCTCGTAAGAGCAAAGCATCGATTGCATAAAACCCGACAACTTTCTTTAAGTGAATCGTTTTCATTTTCGAGTTTTGAAAGCTTTTCATGGTATTCAGCCTGAAGGTCTGACAACTGTCTTTTCAGTTGTGCATTCTCTTCAGTAGCATCTGACGAAAGTGCTTTTCTGAACTCCTCAAGATTCATGTTTCTTTTCTCCTTTCAGAAATATCACTCTTGATCGAGCCGTGCTTGTTTAAGGATGCGACCAATTTCGTAAACAGATTTTGCCTGCGCAATTTTTCTCTTGACTTCTTCGCTATAGCAAAGTTCCGTTGCAATATCAATCGCATCCTTTTTCTCGGCATCAAGAATTGTTTTTGCTTTCATAGTTCATCGGTTTGTGGGAATTTGTATTGCTGGGTTCTGCGAGACAGTCATTGCACGGGTCTTTGGACTCTTCAAGACCATGGTACTTGCAAGATTTACAATATTGGTCAAAATAGACTTCCTTTTCTTCATTCATCTGCAAAACCGCCTTACAAAATCCACAGGATGCACTTCACAGTTAAAGCAATGACGATGCTAGAAACACAAAGACAAACTACCAGCGCGATAGCCTGCCCGATTTTATAAGCGACAGTATTCATTCTGTCTGAATTGTTGGTATTGTTATGCATATTCAGCCTCCAAACTGAAGTCCTAGATGAGAATATAAATCCTTATAAAGGATCTTCTCCAACTCGTCCTTATACATTGTTACAACTTTGCCGTCTACTACACGGCTTACAGTTTCTCTCAAAATGGGAGCTGCTATATCAGCAGTAACCGGGGCTTTGACATCTGCCATAATCGGTTCTGGTAAATATCCCAATGCTTCCATTTCCTTGTGCTCACAGGTCTCGACAAAAGGACATTCACGGCATTGCTTCGTCAGTCTTGCCAACGCCATCGTCCGTCACCTTCTTTCTCAGGTATCGCTCAATGTTTTTGCACCGATTTCGATTTGAGCATCGAATAACCGTGTCGGATATGACGATCTCTTCACTCATTCCGTATGCTTTTTGCGGTAGTTGAACATCTGGATCGAAGTCCATGCAAGCAGAGCAATACTCCGCGACATCAATTGTTATCATCTTTTCTCCTTTTTCAGGCAGCTTTGGGTTTATAGCTGCCGACATACTTGGTTTCGTTGAAATTTCGCTTCTCGCTTAACGCTCGACTGATAGCCAAATCAATGCCGGAACGGGATTTCAAATGGTAGTAATATAAATCTTTGAACGGAGTATTTAAGCGATCGGTTCGCCCAGCTGACTGCTTCATAATTTTGTAGGAGTAATTCTGCGAGTAGAACACAATGGTGTCTGTGCTAATGCAGTTCCAACCTTCGGCTCCAGCAGTATACTGAACCAGATACACCCAGCTGTCGCAAGTCGGAATCGGTTGATGCTTGTGACCGTTCCATTCTGCAATCTCAACATTTTCTCCATAGTAGAGATTTTTCAGAATATCAAGCTCGTAGTCGAAATTGTAGAAGACGATCATTTTAGGATGTTTCTCAAACAGTTCCATTAGAGCGATTTGCCTGGACTCGTCCTCATTTACGATGCGTCGCCATACATAGCAGAGCTCTCCGGCGTTGACAATCGGCTCGTTTTTATATGGGTTCCAGCGAAGACGACTTGTCTCTTTATACTTCGCAACATCATAATTGACATAAATATCCTCATGGTGCGAACAGGTTTCCCGCTTGAAATCCATATCCACAAGAATGCGATTGCGAAGTCGGATGAGTCGTCCTACCCCCAAATATCTGTCTACTTTTGGATACTTTCCGTTTACCCAAGTCATGACCATGTGTTCTTCCTTGAAGGCAGTCCGGTTTTTATAAAAGCCGTTTGCAACAAAGACAGGAATATAATCCTCCCATGTGTCTCCTGGGGTGGCAGATAGTAGAATCCATTCGTTAAATTTGGCAATTTTCAGGAATGCCTTAACCCATGCTCCTGAACCAACAACACGCTGCTCGTCAAATATAAAGAACGCATCCGTAACCGTTACATACTTCCCGATGTTGTTCCAGGAATCAACGATGACCTTATTTTTATAGGTATTGACTTCTGCATGAACGGAGAGAAGGAAGGGCGAAAGCTCACCCTCCCATTCTAAAGTGTCTCTTTTTCTCGCCGTGGTGATGATGTACAGGTCTTTTGGCATATCTGGCATCCGAATATAATTCTTTGTGCCGAGCTTACCGCCATTTTGCTTGTAGTAGTAAGCCAAAGCTGTTCTGGATTTGCCACTGCCAACTCCACCACAGAGAATGCAGCCATTTTTCATTCGGTCAACAGCATCTAATTGGTAGTCTCTAAGGGATATGCCAGCCATTAGTGCCCTCCGAAGATCCGACGCAGCACCCAGACATTGGAGAAGTACATCGGAGTAAACCAGTAATTCTCTTTATTGTCGTTGCCCGTCATCGGTTCTGTCAGAGAGTTTCCGACCTTTACATATCCTGCTACCCCCAAAAGTGAAAGCTGAATATAACACATAAGTGCCACCGTTTCATCGATATCCTGTGCAACGACGAGAAGATGATTTTGGTAGTTCAAGTTTGCTTTTTCCAACTGCTTCCTTGCAGCGTGGATTCCGGCAATCAATGTGGCTCCAGCTCCGCAGCAAGGATCGTTAATTGAAATATAACCGTCCTGTTCTACCTTTTTTACCGTGTTGTCCATCGTCATTTCAGCCATTAGCTCGCAAACATGATACGGCGTAAAGATCTGTCCATTATGCTCGTTGCCGAGATTGAGAGACATAAAAATGCTGCCCAGAAAATCTTGCTCCGGATTTTCCTCCAAAGCCAAGACCGTCTGAGCAGCCAGTTCAGGAAACAACTCTTGCTCCTGCTTATTGTACTTTTTAATGACTTCCAAATATAACGCTTCTCGCTTATCCCGGTGCTCCTTATCGAGAGGATTAGATAGCGAACAAGCGAACATAGTAATAAAGTCACGCCAAACATCCCAAGCCCGATGCCGGTTGGTCAATCGTCCGAATGCTTCTAAGAAAGCTTTTTCCGGAGTCAAAACCTTTTTTGGATTTTTTTCCAGCGGGCTTTTTTGCTTTGGCGTTTCTTCTTTTTTCTCAGGCTCAGTCGTTTGCTGAATCTTTTCCACCGGCTGCTGAGGAGCAGCAGTTTGAGTAACTGCTTTAGGTTTAGTAGCCTTTTTGCGTTTTTTCTTTTTCTGCCACAACATGGCTTTACCTCCTTTCGGTTATTAAAAAGGGGGGATAGGCTGTTTCCTCTTACTGTCATAGGTGTGCACCCCTAATCGAGACCTTACTGGACATTTAACCAGACATGTATTAAGCTGGCACCTATTCGCTTTTAGAAGGGCATCTCCTCAGGTCCTTCGGTTTCAGCGTACTTTTCAGCGAATTCATCTTCCTCAATGGTGACATACATCGTCTTAAGGTATGCCTTGACACCGGTTTTGCCATTGACCTCCCAGTTGTAGGGACGGATCGTCAGGTCAACATTGCGGATCTCTGCAAAGTCCAGAGTTCCGATGGATTCCTCATCCAGCTGGGTCTTAGCTCGACGAGTAATCATAATAACCTTCGGGGGGATGTTGTCGAAGCTGACCGCCACCTGAATATAATGGCGAGGAGCCTCGTCATCATCACGAGGAGCCAGAACACGAACATTCCAGCCATCTTCAATAAGCTTCTGCGCCATATCGGGATCTTCAATGACCACGCAGAAATTGCGGGAGCCAGCACGATTGTACTTGGACTCCTCACCCTTAAAGTTGCGGAAGATAATTCGAGCATTCTCGATGATGATGTTGTCTACTGCTTTGTAAGCCATAATTAGTTTCTCCTTTCAATTTTTGCGTTTATCGCATGGAAATGGACAAGTCCTGCACTCCTCATTAGGAATACAGAACTCGGTGGAATCAGCCGTGCACAAAATATAAATGAGCACAGCAATTAACAGAATTAAAATCATAAGCGTTACCTCACATCAAATGGAGTAGTATCCTCTTCATGAGGCTCGCCGGCTCCGAACCACGGTGGTGTGTTATCCGAAACATACGGTTCGTCTGCCGCAAAGCGTTCGAAGTCACCATAAACCGACAGAGACTTGATTGCTTCATCTACCATGTTGTTATAATAACCACGGTCAATGTCACCCTGCTTGTCCAGCTGTTTTACCATCTCGGATTCGAGCCATCTGAAGCCCTTAGAACCCGTAGCAGCAGCATAACCCTTTTCGCCCGTCTTCTTATTTTCAGTCTCACGAAGCAGGATACCGCCTCCGCAGCCAGGCTTAATCGGGCAGAACTGTCCGACTTTTCCGATGAAGTGGTAGTCGTGACCCTTGGCGATTTCATCCGTTAGTTCTTCGACACGCTCACATTCCGTGGGCATCGGCTCAGTCATGCGTTTAGAATCGGTAATCTGTTTCCACAGTTTATCTCTTTCCGCTTCAAGGGCACTTACATCCGGCAGAGCCTCGTTCATGTCAAGATAGAGCGAGGACGTCACAGATTTCGTCTCGCACATGTCCTCGAACTCGATGTTCTCCTTGCTGAAAAGCGTCTTGAAGACATAAGGAATCTGGAACTGAGTGCCAGTCGCCGTCCATGCATACGGATGCTTCTTGTTCTCCTTGCAAATATCTTTTGCAGAGTCGATGTACTTTTTCCCATACAGGTCGCAGCACTTCTCAACCGTAGCATATCGAGCAATATAAACTGCATCGTTCACCAGACACATACGATCATAGGTTGCTTCGTGCTCAAAGTTGTACCCATACAGTTTGCCGTACTCAGTCACAAACTTGATGATCTCAGGCGTTGCGTCCGGAATCTTGATGGAGTCGGTTTTGATGTGCGCTACAGTAAAGCCCTGACTCTGAACAGCGTGCTTGAGATTGACCATAAACAAGGCCCCTCGTTTAGCAACAATGTTATCCTTGTTACGATTATCTCGGAACGGATTTTCAAACCCGGCTGAAGTCAGACCATATACCGAGTTAATTGCAATCTTCAGAGCCTGCGCCAAATCAGCCGCTGCATTTTCGTCAGTCAGGTATTTAGCCAATGCACCGCCCAGCATTTTCTTGGCTTTATCAAAATCCTTATGCTTGATTGCGATACGAGCCTGAAGAATTTCGTTGAATCGCTTTGTGTATTCCGGTCCGAAGAGTTCTTCCGCTACGATACTGCTCGGATGCATGGATGCAATATCCAGCAGAGCAATGTTGCTGTACATGCCGGGTTCAGAATATACATAGCCGCCCTCACCAACTTCTTCGTCTCTGTAGACGGACTTACCGCCCTCGAATGTGTAGCCAGGAAAGATGGGACGATGGTTTTTATCGAACTGTGTGAACTCGTCGTAGTCTTCAAGCCCCATCGTAAACGGAAGATCCGCATTAGGGTCGAAGATTTGACTCTCGTCACCCATGAAACGGTAATTGAACTGATCCTGAGGCTTGCGGTTGTTACCAAATATAATTCTGGTAGTCAGCGAGTTCGTTGTATCATTGACGGACATCCCCGCCACATCTGCCAGAATCTGACGAGCCGTGAAGTCCGCCTTACGAGCATTAAAGGTTGCTTCTGTCGCAATGACATCGTTGTCGCAATACTCAGCAACCTTAGTCCAAAGCTCCTCCGGCACAGGCTTGTCCCAAGGCAGACCAAGTTCCTGATGGTGAATACCCAGTTCAATCTCGAACTTCTTAAGGGACTGCTTCTTACTGGAAAAGTCATACACATCCGTATACGACACATTATAGGCTTCGCCAAAGAAGCAATTTGCGCTGCCGTTGATGATCTTTGTCGAGAGATTATAAAGCTGTTCGTTCGTATACCCCATCAGCCGAGCATAGAGAATATGGTTGTCGTATCGGCGGCAGTTGAAGCCAACCAGACGGAATCGCATCAGCTCTTCAATCTCAGTCGGGGTAGGGTTAATCATACGAACCACCGGCTTACCATCGCCCTCGATTTTCCAATTCACCAAGAACAGGTTCGGAAACACCTCAACATCGTAAAACAAGAGCTTGGCGTCATCATTTTTTGCTCCTGCTGACTGGTCTGCGGACTTAAACTGCATCTTGTTGACTAACTTAATACAGTAATCCGCCTGATGTGTGCTGCTCGCTGCAAATGCCAAAACAGCATTCCGCATATCCGTCACGTCATAATTGAGTCCGCTTGCATAAGCATCCTCAAGAATTTTGTAAATGAAGTCGATACTGGGCTTTGTTGCCGGATGGTACTCTTTGTTCAGATTTCGCTTGATTTGCGTTCTAAGCCCTTTCTCGCTCTTCACTCCTTCAAAATTTATCACTTGCTTTTCTCCTTTCAGTGGTAAACCCGAGTTGATCGTTGCGATAGGCAAGTCATTACACTTTGTCAGCTTTCTGCGCAGCGAGCTCTTACCGGTGAAGACTTTCACTTCAATATGATCGTCATACACTCGGCTGAGCTTGCTGACATCACCAGCATAAATATAATGAAGGTGGATGCCCTGACCGCTTTTGCTGAGTTCAGCGTAGGTCGGCGGCCATTTACTCGCTTCTTTGAGATTCAGTTCATACGACTTATTGCCGTCCTTATCCTGAATATCAAAGTCGATAACAATGTGGTTCTCCGGGACTTTCACATAATGCAATCTTGATGTAGTCAAGTCGCTTAGCTTAGTTGAAACTTCATCCCATTTGGAAGTTGGTGTCTCTTTAGCCGAAGCATACTGAGCAGGACAATCTGCGCATTCTCTATCGAAGACCGATTTCTGTTTTAAGAACTCGATCAGTTTATGCTCAGGCTCGTCTTGCTCGGTAAGTGCCTTATCCTCGAATTTCTCGGTTCGAAAGCCAATGTAATAGCTTCGCACACGAGTTCCGTCATCGAGATTGAATCTCTCCTTATAATCCCGGAAGTAGTTTTTCAGTTCCTCCTTAAATATCCTCTGAGAGAATGGGAAGGTGACTTTTGCCTCATCGCAATAGGTTTTATACATCTCCCACGAGGCTTTGAGAGTTGTCCCGTCTTCTTTCTTGAAGACATGGTAAGAATCAATAATGAAGTTATAGAAATCATTAGATGCACCGAGCATCGTCACGGGAATATAATCATCGTATCTGCCCGGATTCTCCAGATAGACTTCCTGACAATGATAAGCAATCGCACCGAGCTCAAATTCGATCTGCTTTGTCACCGCCTTGTATTCCTTGGGACTCAATTTATTTCCGGAAGGGGACACATCGATCAATCGTCTGATGAGACCTGACTTTGCGTCCGTAATCTTGACCGGTTTATTGGTGCCCATAAACAGGAAGCACTTGAAGCGGTTTGCATAGGTCGATTTGAACTTTTCGTTTACTGTCATCAGTTCGTGAGAAACCAAACTGTTCAGTCGGGTGTTATCCTCAATACGAGACAGATCGCCATCATGCTGAATCGCCACAAGTGGGTTTGTCTTAAATGCCTCCAGCGCAAAGGAGTTGCTGGATGAACCCAGTGCCTTAGCATCAAAGACCGAGTAATATCCTTCAAAGAGTTGCTGAACAATGTTCAGAACTGTAGACTTACCCGTACCTGCTGCACCGTACAGAACCATAAATTTCTGCAATTTTTTCGACTCTCCACAGACAATAGAACCAATAGCCCATTCAATTTTCGTTCGCTCTTCTTCAGAGTAAATTGTGGACATCAGTTTATTCCATGCATCCGTGGTCCCTTCCTCAAGGGGGTAGTTCAGCCGCTTACTTGCATAGTCTTTTTTGTTCGTCGGAGTATTGGAGAATATAAGTTTCTCATCAAGCATGTGGAAAGAGTCTCGCATCTGCTTTTGACAGTATTTGTGCCACGAATCGATCATTCCGGATTCGGAATCCCACATGTGCAGAACTTTAATACTCGAATCAAAGTTTTTGCGGTTTTCCTCTGCATACTTGTCAAGTTCCCGGTCAATAAGCTGGAGTGCATCTTGCTCATCCGTAGACCATAAACCTCGGTCTTCTAACCAAATGGCATAGAAGTCACCGCCTCTAATCATTAGGTCGGAGCTTTTCTTAATGATAAACTTCGGATAGATTTCTATTACACCACGCTTCGTACTACGGGTCGAAATCATTAAAAAGTCGATCATCGAAGTTCTTTAGTCTCCTTCCGTTTTTCTAAGCTCCTTGATTTCGTTTTTAAGGTTCCCGATCTCGTCACGCATACTGCGAATCTCCAAGTCCTGGATAAGCATGTGCACAGTCATAACCGTGGCGACCATGACGGTGCTGCGATTGAAAGACCTCTGTTTTCTGAGCGTCTTAGCAAACACACGCATCGCAGTTTCGGAGCAGCGAAGACTTCCGAAAATATAACGAATCATTTCATCCATGTTTCTTTTCTCCTTTCATGTCGGCAAGAAATTGATCGATCGTTTCAAACTTCCAAGCCTTCGGCTCTCTCAACGAAAATATAAATTCCTGTCCGTTGGTTTTGCGAATTCGAATGCTGTTTTTACCATTTGGGAAGTATTCTTTTACCTCCTTCGCCTGGTCGGGTAAGCATGTCTGGAAAAACCCGTACACTTGCGTATGAATCATGGTAATTCTCCTTCATAGGATGCTGTCCAAATACCAATTCATCTGCCACCATATTTCGACAGTTCTCATGTCATACTTGCAGCGTTCGACGGTAAACAAACCGCCTTCGCCATTTCGCTTGTATTTGCGGTTCATAAATCGAGATATTACATCGTCCGTATACGCCGCATCAAAACGAGAATCACTCATCGACCCTAAACCCAGACTGACAATCATGTTCCAGAACCACTGTCCCATTCGGTTACCAATATCCGGGTCGGTCATAATGTGTTCTTCGCAACGAAACGCCAACGCAATAAGCATCTCCAATACGCTGCAAGGGCGGTTATCCAGATAACTGGAAATCATAGGACCCTCGTATTCTTTTTCATAGCCAAAACGATACCGGAGATCTATCCCATCTTCAGCTCGATTTCCGTCCATTGGCAGCATATATTGAAAATCAATATTATGCAGATGACGGAGAAGCTTCTGATAAGACAGTCTCCGGCTATATCGTTCGTTACATACGAGCTGACACATCCACTCAAAATATTCATTGTTCAGCTCAAATTCAGTCATTCGATCCTCCTATTAGTAGTTGGAGCCTTCAGCCACATCGGAGAAAGAGCGATTGTCTCTGAGAATTTCATAATCGCATCTCAGACGGTCGTTACGAATAAAGACCGAATCGTCCTCATACTCTCCGAAATGTTCAGCAAAGTCCTCGCCAACAGTGTCCTCAATATCCTCGACGACTTCATCTTCATCGTCGGCAAGGACTTCGTCACCAGCATAATAGACCAGACTGATCTGCGTGTAATTGTCATTCTCGCCATAATTGTCCGGAGAGATGACATAAGGTTCATTGGGCATAGGATCATCCTTTTTTTCTTCAGTATTTTTCTTGCTGTGCTCCGTGTAATTGGTATAGCCCTCTTCCTGAAGCTTGGCAGCATAATTCACCAGGTCGGGTTTCAGCTTGGCAATATCTGCCTTATGCTGATTCTCCTTCTGTTTTTCATTGCTCTTTTCATTCTTGGCAATATTAGTGTTTACGGGCTTTCTTTCGGCAAATGCTGCTTTCACAGAATCGATCTCTTCCTGTGCAATCTGCTCGTAATACCGTCTAAGACAAAGCCATGTCGCTGCGGCGCCTACCGTGGCTCCAGCCAGAAACATAGCGAAACCGGTTTTACTCATCTTCGTATTCCTCCTCGTCAGTTTGAATTGTAACAACAGTAATGGCGAGACCTCCGAACAGCAATGCTGCACTCAGAAGAATCCCGCCAGTAATGTGTCTTTTCCGCCGACTGTCCAACATGGCATCGACGGTTGAGATGAAGTCATCCAGAATATCCATTATTTACTCCTTTCCACCGGAGAGAACAGCAATGCCTCCTACGAGGCAAAGCCCTGCCATAGTGGAAAGAATGTACGAAAATAAAGCTTTCATTTTATGTTCTCCTTTCAGTCATAACTCGAAAAGTAGTGACAACACTCCTGAAACAAAGGCTCACCATACTTGCTGTATCCTCCGGCCATGAAGAACACACAATCGTAATTTGTCCGTTCCAAAAGTTCTTCTTTTACCAACTCAACAATCTCAGGCATGACATAACAACGGTCAATCCTGCTGTTCCACATCACGCTGAACTGATTGGGTTGATAAATAACATCGTACACAGTGTCCGGGAAAGATGGATGGTCAATACGGTTAAGAATTGTATCAATGACCAAGCGTTTTCCCAGTTCTGTTTCTCCTTCAGCTTCACCCATGGTTACGAGTGCTATGAGGTCGATTTCTTCTTGTGTAAGAGGATAGTCCGGCTCATTCTTCACCTCAGGTGTTAAGTTAGGAGACTCCATCAGAAGATCATCCATAATCACCGGCTCTGCCTCCGCAAGAACTGGATAAGATTGATTAATCTCCGATGTTTCTTTATCTGTAGAGCGAACCACACCGCATACTGCAAAACCAATAAAGAATATCATGCAGAGAACGGCGGCTATCGCTCGTGGTTTGATGCGCATTATTAAAACTCCTTTACATTAAAAATATCACCCCCAGTCCAAGTCTGAAGGTGGTTGATTACATCTTTTCCCAGATGTTACCCTCAACATTGAAGTCGAGCAGAAGCGCCGGCTCATGACGACCATCCTCGGTCTCACGCTCTACCTCAACGATACGGAAATTAACATAGCCGTCCGGACCATCCTTTGTCCAACCGACAATCTGACCAGCAGGGGTACGAGGAAGATCCAGATCGTCCAGAACCTCATTAAGGAAGAGGTGACCACGGGTCTGAAGCTTGTCGTTTGCAAATGCCTGCTGTGCCTTGAGGAACATGCGGTTATAATCGGGATTGGTTTCGTAGTTGCGGCTCTTGCTGTCGAAATATACAGCATAATCGCTCTGGAGATTAGGGTCAGCGACCATCACAGTCTTCTTGACCTTCTTCTCCTTACCGGTCTCGGGATCAACTTCGATCTCCTCGAACTTCTTCGCTTTGATGCCATATTTCAGTTCAGTGTCGACCTGCTCGCCGAAACGCTCGATGACCCGACCACGATACTCCTTGAAGCTCTTATCGATTGCAGCATAAGCCGCCCCGAGAGCAACATTGCGCTTGCGAAGAATATTGTTGGATGCCAGAATGCTGGTAATGGACAGCGTACCAAGAATGATGGCAGGACCATAAAGCTTTGCGAGCTTCATTCCCGTCTGAGCATAGACCACAACCGTGTCCTTCTTGCCGTCCTCGGTCGTATACTCCTGACCGTTGATTGCGCCAGTTTCCATACCCTCATGGATAGTATCAAGAGTACCCTTAGTTTCATCGAGAATCTCTGCCACCTTAGTGGTAGCCTTGCAAGCGAGGACAGCACTTACGACCGTACCGGCAATACCAGCCACAACGAGAATCTCAGGGCTGTGTTTCTTAAGCTTCATAACGGTCTTGGAAGCCACGCCGTTCACGCTCTTCATGATTTCAGTCTTATTTTTCATGTTTATAAAATCTCCTTTTCGTTATTTGTTGGAATTGATTTCTGCACCACAGGCAGCATATCCAGCTAAATCGACATAGCTGTCGTCCGTAGCCGTGCCTGTCCGGATTCGTGCAATCTTAAGAAGTGCCATCATCATGGCAACATCATTTGCAGTGAATTCAACGCCTTTATAGACGCTCCAAAAGCCAGCAATAGCGGCGAAATTATCTTCCGGAGAGCCGTATTCGTTCTCTCTCTGCCCGCATACACAAGCCTTTGCTTTATCAAGAGTCTCAGATCTGTTCATTATCTTCATCCTCCTTGACAAACGAAATATAATCACGCTTACGCTCTTTTGCGATTACCTGGCAACCACACATCGGGCAGTCAAATGCATCATACAGGCATTCTTCAGCAGTAGAGCCAAAGGCAACTGCCAGCCCAGTTTTTCCGTTATCACGAGCAAGATAATGTCTCTCGATAACGGCATTGAATTTAGTGCCACAAATTTTGCATTCAAGCATTATTTTTTCTCCTTTCAATTCAGCGGGATTGCACGAGGCAGTTTCAGAATATAACCGTCTCGAACCCGTACCGCAGTTGCACCGCCAATATTTGTCCAACCGTAGCGGTTCATAGTGAAATTATCATTGGGAACACGAGCGAGATCATAGAAATCGGATACGCTTACTGTTCCATACTGGCTGATGATATCGTTCATTGCATCGAGAACCGCTTCTGCGTCTCCGCGGGTATCGAAGAGAATATCATCATAGTCAGGTGTATTGCGTCTATTACCGGCAGAACCAGCACGCACTCTGTCTGCGCCTTGATCGTAGTAATTTCGATAAGACACCTTAGATGCGGTTCCGTTTTTCTTGCTGCGACCTGCCTCGCCGTAGAGAATCATGTCGATACCGGTAGTGACAATGTCAGAAATCGCCTTTTTAACAGCCGGCACAATAACCTCCATCAAAATATAAGATTTGACATTGTTTGCATCCTCGGCAATAAATACATCTGCAAATTTTTGCATCTCGCCTTTTTTTCGAGTTTTTGCAGCCCCGGTAATAACCGCCTCAACTTTCTTTTCTGACTGCTGCTCCTGACGAGCTTTATCAGAATTAGACTTGTAATCTTCCACTGGGTAATCTCCTTTCTTATGCCGGAATCAGCTTACCGGGCAGAGTAATTTTTGTGTTTGGCATCAAGCCGTTTTCTTTCTTGTATCGATAGGCGAGATTACTCTTCGCTTTCGCTTCTGTCGGAGCAACAGTAGTTGCTTTCCAGCGATGTTGTATGCAATCATCGAATCGCATAACAGGACCGTCGTATTGATACTGCTGCATATTTTTTCCTCCTTTCGAGAAATAAAGAAAAAAAGGGAAAGCACCTTGTTACAGGTACTCTCCCTTATCCGAACTTCTCAAATTCGCATTTTTAGTTGTCTTCAGTGACAACATCAGATTCTTCCAAGATAACCGTATTCTCCTCAGCAGCCATCTTCTTCTGCTCGATCTGGGCTTTGATGTTTGCGATCACCGGCTTTGCTACATACTTGTAGACGACCACGCCTACAACTACGCTCAAGCCGATACCCGCAGCAATCTTTACGCCCTTGCTCAAACCAGCGTTCTCGATAACCTCTTCGGTAGCTTCAACGACCTCGTTGTTCATAATCTCATTGTTGTTCATTGTGAAATCTCCTTTCAAATGTGTGAAATTGTGGAATGTTCTTCCATTAAATAAGTTGTAAATTTCGCGCGGCAAATTTACTGATAGTCGTAAACTGGTGCTACCTGATAGTCAATCACCAGGCAAGGGGTGCCATTTGCATCCAGCTGGGACGAGAAAGCAAGGTCAATGTAACCCTTATCAATGTTCCATCCGAGCATATCGCCCATCTTGGTTCCGTCTAAACCGAGTTCATAGTAGAAATCGTTTAGTGTGACATACATTTCGTCACGCATCTGCCGATTCAGTTCATTCATGACTCTGGTAATCTTATCCCTGTCAGACTTGAAATATCGTCCGGATAAGACATCGTAACAGATTGTGTTCCCGCCGCTTTCGGTGAGAATAACTTCTCGAACAGGGTTCTTAACCATCTTGTCTTTCGACACAGAGTCTCGAATGGACTGTTCCTTTTTCTCACCGATTGTCTCAACGACTTTTTCCTGATACTCTTTGAGAGTCGACTCCGAAAGGGTATATGCCGTTGCCAGCGCAGCATTTCGACGAAGATTAGTCGAGCTTGCCCCAATCAGGCAGAATACAGAGATGGAGCCTACGACAGCTGCCGGAATATAACAAGGCCAAGCTGTCTTGATGATGTCCTTCGGCTCAAGTCTGTCCGTATCCAACTCATCTTTTTTCTCTTCAAGCAGAATCAGAGCTTTTGGGGTTGCTTTTACCGCCATAACAGTGGTGGTAATCATGCCGGCAATTCCGATACCGGTGAGAATTTCAGGACTATGTTTTTTCATTGCCGTCCGTACACCTTTGGCAATGCTTGCTAAACTTTGTTTAGGCATGATTTTCTCCTTTCGGTTAAACAAATAGTAGACTTAATTCTTCAGCTGTTTCGACTGCACTCTGAAATATAAAGCTACGCTGCTCGTCCTCGCCGTAACAAGCATACATAGCCATCTCGAACATGAAATTTTCGATGACGGTGATTGGATCATCAAAAGGCTTGTCCAAGATTCGATGACAGATTTCATATGCAGCCCATTGCTGATATGACCTTTTTCTGAATTCATACTTTGGCCATGTGAAGGATGGACTGAACAGATGCTCACCAACATATCGTTGGATAATCGAAACAGCCGTGCTTGCATCACACATATCGTTCGGATAAAGAGGAAGAGCCCTTGTTAGGACTCCTCGTCTTCTTCATCGCTAAGTGCGGCAAGCTTCTCATTGATGCGTTCATCAATTTTTTCTTCCATCTTCTTCTCGTTCACCCAGTCAGTGAGGAGCGTAGCCCCCATACCTACTGCGGTAGCGACAAGACCCAGGATTTTAACCAATTTTGCATTATTCATAAAGCGAAACCTCCTTTTCGTTTTCATAAAGTGAAATGTATTTTTTGCGAACTTACAGATCTTCCATCCACTCAGCTGTAGGCTCAAAAACCATGTCGATAACATATATCTCCATGCCGTCATCCAAAGTGAGTCGGTGATGGTTAAAGTCGATCCAATAAATATCGCCATTACAGCTTGACCATCCTACGGCATCTCCGAGTTCCGTCTTTTCAAGTCCGAGAAACTCGTAAAAATCATTTAGAGGAATAACACCTGCAAACATGAAATTGCGGTTCAGATGGTACTCAGCCTGAATGACCTTCTCGATGGTCGACTCAAAATATCTTTGTGAAAAGCTATCGTAGAAAGTGCGGGAGACTTCTGGCTCCATGCTTTCACCAAAATCGAGAGAAGAATCGTACCAACCTCCATTAGCAGAGATACTGATGTCCTTGCACTTTTCTTTGGCGATAGAATCTACGATAGCATTATGAGCTTCCTCACCATAGAGCTCTTTCAGCTTGTCCTTATACTCCTTATAAGAACTTTGGACAAGCGCATATGCGCTTGTTAGTGCTGCCTGTTGACGTCGGTTTAGTGCATTAGCGCCCATAATGCAAGCGATAGTAGAAGCCCCAAATGCTACCGCCGGAATATAACATTTCCATGCAGCGATGAACGCCTCTTTCTTGGTGTACGCATATGGATCGCCATCATGCTTTTTGCGACTGTCTGCGTAAACTAACGCTACTGCTCGTGGGGTCGCTTTGGCTGCTGCAATTGCCGTGACTACCACGCCGGCTGATGCTACACAAGACAATGCAACAGGTGAGTATTTCCTGATACAAAGCCCTGACTTATGCAGCAACTTCTGAATTGCCTGGTTCTTACTCATGTCTTTTCTCCTTTCATGTTTTTTTGTTATTCCATAGCCCTTAGTAGGTCTAAAATGTTCGCTGCCATTTCACTGGCAGATCGAAACATAAGACTCGTGTTTGGATTCACCATCGCATACTTAGCGGTCTTCATCATAAATTCATGCGTGAGCTTACAGAATTCATCAATAGACCCTTCTCTTCGAGGGTAAATCTGTTCGGCGATAAAATCTCTGAGCTCGTCGACAGCCCATTGTGAGTAACTCGCTTTTTTATAATCTTCAGTCCATTTACCAAACAAAGGCGGCAGCCAAGCGTCCATGCGGTACATGTCATACAAGATTAAATCAAGCTGATCGATGCTCATGTCTTTTCTCCTTTCATGCGAAAATAAAAAGCAAGAGAGACTGTATCGGATTCGAACCGACGACCTCCACGGAAATGTGGCGCTCTACCAACTGAGCTAACCCGTCTCTCATAATAAGACTTGTAAATTTCGCGCGGCAAAAGAAAAGAGCCGTTGTTAGCAGCTCCTTTCAGATTTTACAAACCAATACTTTTCAGGATTTTAGTAAGTTCATCTTTCTCAAGATCGGCATCTATATCCAGATGAACATGCGTCTTTCCGTCAACGACTGTGGCTTTTACCTCATTCAAATTCAGTTTTACATCATAACCAAATTTCTTTCGGATTGCCAAACTCGCCAATTTCGAGATAATGCTCGTAGTGAATTTAGAACCAATTTTCATTTCGTCCATGCTCCTTTTACTCCTTTCGAATAGCATCGTTTTCCACAATAGGGGTTGTAATTTTGGCGAAAAGAAAAGAGCCGTTGTTGGCGGCTCAATCCTCAATAAATCCAGTTTTCTTTTGCAAAGAACAACGGTATTGCGATAAACGCAAAGAATACTAATGCTGTTGCATCTTTGTCGATAAGTACCGGTAAGTACCCACAAATAAGTAATACTACAGCATATAGCTTGTTCTTTAGTGTTTTCATAATCCATGTCTCCCTTCAAAATTCAATGGTTTTTCATAAAGGGAGATGCGTTTTTTGCGCTTAGATATCCCGTCTATCGAATACGGTTTCCCATCGTTCTTTCTGAATAGGCTTCATTTTTAATGCCCACATAATTTGGCGAACCGTTACAGTAGGGTATAGTCCGTCCGTACAAGTCCCAGCCCTCATTTCAAAGTATTCTCGAAAATCAGGGTGCAAATATAAAGCGTCAGTAATCCAAGGGTCAACTTCGCTCCACCATGTACTTTTCGTCTCGGAGTCAAATCGTTGCTGAATTACTGCTAAACCTCTTTCTTCAATTCTGTAGAGAGTGCAGCTATTGTAAACCGGATGCTCACAAATATAACGCTCGCCATACAAGGTCAAGTAAATTTCCGGTTTGTCAAAATGGTATCGCATATCCATCACCTATAAAAAGAAAAGAGAAAGAGCCCTCGTCAGGACTCCTTCCCCTTTGCTAATAGTCTTAATTAGTCGTCGCAGATCTGATCTCTGGTCGGATATAGAGCATCATATTCTTCATCGTTCTCCATACCGTAATGCTCTAAATCGACGGAGTGACCGCAAGCCGGGCATACTAAAGTATCTTCCCACTCGTCTTCAAATTCCATAAGTCCTCCGCATTCACTGCAAATATACCGTCCAGTAAGTAAACCGTCTCTCTGCGCGTCGTTAAAAAAGCTCATTGCAAATTACCTCCTTGATATTGTGTGGCACTATTAAGTATAGCGGCCATCAGTATTTTATCAAGAGATAAAAAGCACTTTTACATCTCTCACAATAGCCCTTGTAAATTTCGAGCAGGAGAAAAACGAAGAGAACGTGTTGTATGCACGAACTCTCCGCTTTTGGAACCGGTTTATTTCTTAGTCGGTCTGAATCGACTGAATAAACCTCTGAATGTCTGAGAGGTGAAAGTTCCGTCCTGTTCGAACTTAAAACCTCGTCTCATCCAAACGCCGTAGAACATCAACGGCAGCACCAGCTCAGCGGCAGCCATACCAAGTCTGAAGTATCGATCTTTGACAGACTCTGCCATTTGAGCCGTCTTGGACTCTTGATCGATTTCACGATTCTCGATCTTATCCAGACGCTCATAGGTGTTCTTGTCCTCTTCGAGCTTCAGTTTGTACAGCTTCGTCAAGCTATCCACTGCTGTGGTATGCTCCTGACTTCCGGATTCGAGAGATCCCAAGCGTTTAATTTCGGCTTTGATCTCCTCTTCCAACAAACTTCTGTTTTCTTCACCCATATTCGTTTCTCCTTTCGTTTTAATAGGGTTCCATAAAAGGAAGTGTTATTTGTGCGGAATAAAGTCTTCACGCTTCACTTCTAATAGGACAGTTCTTTGAGCTATAATTTCATTAACGCTCTTTTTCAGTTCAAGAAAAAGATAGGGTCCGTCCGGATCAGACTTGTCAATACGCAAAAAACCAACTGGATGCTTTCGGCGAATGATAGATGAGACGGCAAACCCAATCATAATTCCGATAACTACATAGACAACTTCCACGGTGATCTCCTTTCAAATTGTTTTTCAAAAATTTCAACCCGGGGATTTTTCCAGATACTAATTTAACACATATACCTGTCACCTCCATCCGGGTTTTAATCTAAGTTAGAAAAAAGAAAGAGCCAATGCTATAGTGCATCAGCTCTCACTTCTCCATAAAGGACACTGTTATTCTTGCGAACCCTCGTAGACGATCTTCTTCCGTAAGTCAGACCAGGTTATATATCGGTCTTTACGGCATACGGGGCAATAGAACTTGCTTACTTTGCCTCCGATGTCTGTCAGCTCACTGCTGTCGGCTTCAAGCCTACTCTGGCAATTCGGGCAGTTGAAGCGATAGACTTTTTTCACTGCAATATCTACAATCTTCATTACTGTCTCTCCTTACTAAGCAGCCAGAAAAACCGTCTGTACAAGTCGTAATAAACATCCTTGCAACATGGGATACCGGTTCTGGCTTTCAAATGGTCATATGAAATACCCTCCGTTATAGCTTCCAAAATATAACACGAAAGCTCTTCGTCCGTTTCTTTTGCAACCTGTTCCACCATCTTCATGCGGTCGGCATAGTACATCCTCTCATCAATATGCTTGGTAATGGGATCGCTAACAACATTCGTTTTACAGGGCGGAACCAATTGTGGCCATGAACACGGATAGTCTATTAACGAATTGTACGCATGACGCCATAATGGGTACTGTAAGCAGAAATGCTTCAATTCGTAATAGCGGTGTTTCTCGATCCAGTAACGATTAGTTTCGGAAAGTTCCGGTCGTATCAACGTACTCATGTGCGTTCACCCCTTCATATATAGCCGGTCTCCTGCCAGAGGAGCTTAGGCGAAATATAAAAGTTGATGCGTCCGTACTTAGAGTTCATTTCCTCTAAATTCGTAATGAGCTTCCCACTCCGAGTAGCTTTTCCGATCGGTAGCCACCCAGATACGATGCCGGCTCGAATCCAGGATGCGTCTTTCCCGTAGACTCGTGCTGCAACTGCTACCGGGACAGACCCCGATGCAAATATAATTTCTTCCATTGGCGTTTGCCTCCTTTCAACCGCTATTTTAGGTTAGGAACGGCTGTTAGTAAAAACAACCTCGGTGGAAACAAGCGCCAACGAATCATTGTCATTTCGCAAGGATAATCTTCAAACCCTAAAGTCTCACAAGTAATAAGACCTTCAAGAACGCCGATAATAATGTCCGATTCATACTGTTTATACGGAAATATAAAGTCAGGAAGCTCTCGATGAACTGCATGGCATTTACAGCACCGAAGTCTTCTGATAGCTACCCATTTTTTGTTGCCGAATTTCGTCCGTACCAATCTTTGAACATGATCGTAGTATTTAAGCTGCCCTCCGCACTTTGGGCAGATTGATTGGTTATCACTAATCATATATGCTCTCTCTTTTCTCTGATTAAAAAAGTTCGGTGTAGGAGTTGACATTCCTACACTTATGATATATGATTACTAATAGCAAATCAATGGGGGAAGGTGATAATAGTGTTGATAAAATGTCCTGAATGTGAATTACAAGTAAGTGACAAAGCAGTTTCTTGTCCTCACTGTGGGTTTCCATTGCAACCAAATATAAAACCGAGAAAAACTCGGAACAAGAACAACAAACGCCGTAGGCTGCCAAATGGTTTCGGGCAGATCAGTGAGATCAAGAATCGGAATCTCCGCAACCCATTTCGAGCGATGATAAGTGTCGGAAAGGATTCGAACGGACGGCCTATCTGCAAACCTCTTAAACCGGAGTCATACTTTCCGACATACAACGATGCCTACGCTGCTCTTGTCGAGTACAATAAGAACCCTTACGACCTTGAACCATCTATCACTATGAAAGAGCTTTATGAGAAATGGCTTGCCGAATACGAGAAGACGGTTAAAAGCACTCGTTCGGTAGCTTCAGCATGGGGGTATTGCTCGGCCGTGTATGATATGCGAGTCAAAGATGTCCGCGCTCGTCATGTAAAAGGTTGTATGGACGAAGGCATATCGAAGGTTCGAGGTGAAGAGAAGACGCCGAGCGCATCCATGAAGAACCAGATCAAGTCTTTGTTTAACTTGTTGCTTGATTATGCCTTGGAGTACGAGCTTGTTGACCGGAACTATTCACGAACTTTTAACCTCAGTGAGGAAACCATCAAGGAAATTGTCACAGTTAAGAACGAGCATATTCCTTTTACGGGCGAAGAGATGGACTTGCTTTGGAAACACGCTGATGATAAAATGCTTGTAGACGTTCTGCTCATCCAGTGCTATTCTGGTTGGCGCCCCCAAGAACTTGGTTTGCTGGAATTAAAAAATGTGGATTTGGAAAGCTGGACTTTCCGAGGCGGTATTAAAACTGATGCTGGCACAGATCGTGTTGTTCCTATTCACTCGAAGATCCGTCATTTGGTTGAGCGAAAATATAAAGAGGCTCAGGAACTTGGAAGTCTGTATCTGCTCAATTATGTTAATCCGACTGCTCGCAGCAAAAACACTGCACTTACTTATGCTCGATACCAAAAAGGATTCTGTATGATTCGAGATGAATTGAATTTGAACCCCGAGCATAGACCGCATGATGGTCGTAAACATTTTGTGACGATGGCTAAGAAGTACGGTGTCGATGAGTATGCAATCAAATATATGGTCGGTCACAAGATCTCTGACATCACCGAAAAGGTTTATACTCAAAGAGAATTTGAGTGGCTGAAAGACGAAATCGAAAAAATAAAATAGCTTGTAAAAACAAAGAAAAGCCTCCCCGAAGTGGGAGCACCAATAAAGGCACTCAGCACAACGAAGAGGCTGACTTTGTGTAGGAATATAGATGTAGGAGTAGTATAGAAATAATGCACGAGTTACCTACATTTCTCGGCATCTATTCGCTTCTAACTACTCTGAAAACAGCGTAATTGCAGGGGTTTAGAAGTGGTTAGACCATGGTAAGTTTCTATCATGTTTGGAACCATGCAATTCTATTTGTTTGTTGTGCTGGGGATCTTCCTGGTCGGTGAGGTCATTGGCATTGCAACAAAAGGCAAACTTTCCGGGATCATGGTCGCTTTTTTAATCTTTTTGGCTGGCTTCCTGACCGGGGTGCTTCCTCCTGACATTATCGATAAAGCGGGCTTGACTATAATTGCCAAATGGTGCCCGGCAATGGTTATTTTTAACCTTGGTTCGGGCGTCAATATCAGACAATTGATTCAGGAGTGGCGTACTCTTGCGATGGCTTGTATCTGTATGGTCTGTTCTATCATCATTATCCTTTGCTGTTCCCCTCTGATTGGCATGGATTCTGCTCTCGTTTCCATTCCGGTTGTGAACGGCGGAACCATTGCTACTCAGATTATGACCGAGGGCGCGCTTGAAAAGGGTATGACCATTGCTGCGGCACTGGCAGCTGTTATCTATGCGCTGCAGAAACTCGTTGGAGCACCCCTTGCCTCCTATTTTGGGGTTAGAGAAGCGAATCGTCTCCTGGAGGAATTCCGCAAGGATCCTGAAGGCCACATGGCAGCGCTTCAGACCGGTGACAAGAGCGGGAAAGGGCCCGCGAGAGTCCCCTTTTACCAGAAGCACAAGGCATTCTATTCCTCTACCGTAATGATTGGCATTACAGCATTCTTTGCATGGATTGCAACGACGATCGGTTCTTTGACCGGTGTTAACTATGGCATTTGGGCATTGCTCCTTGGTGCCCTGTGCAATTCTATTGGGATCGCCCCTCCGAAGCTGCTGGATCAGTCCAAATCCACCGGCATTATGATGATTGCCATGTTTGGTGCTATCATTCCTGCTTTGGCGAAGGTTTCCTTGAGCGATATCGGCACACTTCTGTTCCAGGTCGTTGTGATTTTTGCAGCTGCCGTCGCAGGGATTTTCCTTGCCGGCTGGATCCTTCCTACATGGAAAATATGTGGCAGCCGCAATCTGGCAATCGGAATTGGGGTCGAACAGTTCCTTGGATTCCCCACAAATGTTGTACTTGTGCGGGAGATCGCTACTACGACTGGCAAGACCGAGCAGGAACGGGATTATATTGAGAGCAAGCTGGGCACTCCGTATGTAATTGCAGGTTTTGCGACCGTTACCGTCGTATCTGTTTTGATTGCAGGAATTGTTGTGGAACTTCTTTAATATCAGTAGAAGCTTTCCGTCTGCCCCTTCTTTTGCACCTGCCGCGGACGCATGCGGCAGGTGCTCCTGTTGAGGAGACATTTATTCATCAAATCTGAATGAAAGGTTGTTGTACTATGGAACGTGGAACTATGAGACTGCGGATGGGCGTTAACGATACGCATTACGCGGGCAACCTGGTTGCCGGTGCGCGTATTATTGAACTGATGGACGACGCGGGCACTGAGCTGCCGATCATGGTCGGTGGTGATGAGGGCCTCCTTGCCTGTTGGAAACATGTGGAACAGTTTGTCCCTGTATATCTTGGCGATTTTCTTGAGATCAAGACATGGGTAAGCCGCTGGGGGAATACCTCGTTTGATTGGGAAGCGGAGGTTTATAAGGTCTGCGAACTTGTAGATAAGAGTGGTAAGAGCAGTGCCTGTAACATTATTGAACCGCCTGTTTTGGTTGCAAAAGGGTCGTATGTTGGTGTCATTCCCAAGGAAATGAATCGTGGTTTTCAGATTCCCAAGGAAGAGATCCCCTTCTGTCCACATAACGGGAAAATGTGGTGGGAAAAAGACTAAGGAGGGTAAGGTATGAATGTACTGGATGGGATTCGCGTTATTGATCTGAGTACAGCCTACTCTGCTCCGATAGCAACAATGCAGTTAGCTGATTTTGGCGCCGACGTGATAAAGATTGAAAATGTTACCTCAGGCGACAGCAGCCGGATGTGGAATCCCTATGTGAATGGGGAAGGAATCGGCTTTATGTATTCTAACCGTAATAAACGCAGCGTTGCACTGAATCTCAAAAGCGAGGAGGGGAAGAAAGCCCTCTTTGAGCTGGTGAAGACAGCGGATATCGTAGTGGAGAATTTTCGCCCCGGTGTTTGTGCGAAGCTTGGAATTGATTATGAATCAATGACGGCAGTTAAACCGGATATTATTATGGCATCGCTTTCCGGTTATGGACAGACAGGCCCCTATGCAAAGAAGGGGGCTTACTCCAATCTTGCTGAGGCACAGAGCGGTCTGATGTATATGACCGGCTGGCCTGATGGGATGCCGACAGGCTCTGGTGTCGCATTTGGTGATAGCGTTGCCGGGATGTTTTTGGTGCAGGGAATTCTGCTGGCGCTATATCATCGCTGCAAAACGGGCGAGGGTCAGTATATTGATGTTGCTATGGTTGACTCGTTGATCGCGCTTCTCCAGCATGGTATCGTTCAGGTCTCTGCAACGGGAACTGAGCCGGAACGTATGGGAAACCGTGATATCTCCGAATATCCTTATGATACATTTGAAGCAAAAGATGGTTATTGCCAGCTTGGTAATGCAACCGCAAATAACTGGGCTCCTTTTGCAGAAGCGATTGGCCGGCCGGATCTTGGTGCGAATCCGGATTATGCGACTCCTGCTCAGCGGTGGGAGCATGTGGATGAACTCCACGATATAATTCAGGAGTGGGTTTCCCGGCACACACGCGCTGAAATCGAAAAGATCTTTGGCGAGTATGGCCAACTTTATTCTCCAATCCTTAAGGTGAGCGAGGTCATGAAAGATCCCCAGGTTCTGCACCGCAATATGATCGTGGATCTTGAATACCGTGGATTAAAATATCAGGATAAGGGAATCCCGGTCAAAATGAGTAAGACCCCTGGTAGTATTCGCAGGATGCCGCCGACCCTAGGGCAGCATACAGATGAAGTGCTTGAGAGCATTGGATATACCGAGAAGCAGCTCCAGGCGCTACGCGAAAGCGGAGCCATTCGCTGAACTTGCTAATAATTCAGAGATATAAAAGCGTTCGTGAAAAAACCGCCTTTATCACGTTGATAAAGGCGGTACTTTTTTTATGTTGGCATTGTCGCGGAGAGTCGAATTCAACAGTAATTGTGCTGTCAAAGTTGGGATGGAGAAAAAATGAGCCGCCTTTCAACTCTGGATCTTTCATCATATTTGGTTTAGAGGTAGCGAATATGCCAAAAATTATTGGTTTAACTGAGCAGCAGAGCGCGCTGCGCGAGATTTCTGCAGCGGTAAAGAAAATAGATGGAATCAACGATTTTCTGAATACACCGAACCCGGAGGGGAAATACACTATCTGCTTCGAAGCAGGAGGGAAACGTCATCAGACTAGCCGAAGCTATACCGCTTCTCTCTTGCCCCACGATGTTTTCTTATCGGGAGGCACCTTCTGATCGGGGGTCTTATATTCTGCTTCTGCTCGTATATTTCATTTGCATTATACAATTTGTATCACATCATCTTTATTTGAAAGGTCAGTCCGTCATATCGCTGCCCCCGCACCATGCGCAGCTTCTGCTTGCGGCAACACTCGGTAAAACCCAGCTTTTCCGCCAGCCGTATCATGCGTTCGTTGCCGCTCCAGGTCTGGGTGTACAGCTCGTCAAAGCCCAGCGTGTGCAGGTATGCCATAAACAGCCGCAGCGCATGGGTCGCCAAGCCCTTGCCGCGGGCGCTCTCCTCCGGCAGATCGATCCCGACCGCCAGCCGGTCGCCGTTTTCGTCTATGCAGCAATCCTCATTGATAAAATAACTGCCGCACCAGCCCACATATTCCCCCTCCGGCGTACAGATCTGGAATGACTTGCGCGGCATCTCGTCGGTCAGTGTCTCGCTCAGTGCCGCCCATTCCTCCATCGCCTTAATGTACTTCTGCAGCTCCTCTTTTTTCTGCTCCTCGGTCAGCCCCTCATATTCCCACGGGGCGTCCCACAGCTGCCACTCGGTCTTTACGGTCTCCCATTCTATCCGCTTCGCAATGTCCTCTCGCTTAAAGTCCCGCAGCAGCACCACATCGTCCTTCAGTATCAATGTTATTCCCCTTTCAGCAGATGCTCCTCTTCCTCGCGCCCCAGCGCCATCAGCAGTGCCACCATCCGCTGCCCAGCAGCGCCACCCTGTTCCATTGCCTCGTGCAGCTTTTCGGTCTCCCGCGCAGGATCCCGCACCGGCAGCCCGTTTTGCCGCTTGTACTCCGCTATGGCACGGCACACCGCCAGCCGCCG
>ERZ779852.198-NODE-198-length-64759-cov-25.083627_pt1 | contig 64759 bp, 56 predicted proteins | sample MGYA00511559_ERZ779852 | MGnify/ENA primary metagenome ERZ779852 (study PRJEB29588, sample SAMEA2157977) | human gut metagenome | biome: human gut; feature: human-associated habitat; material: faeces | place: Denmark | collected 2008/2010 ...
CATTACTTTTCTTCCTTTGTTCAGTTTTCAGGGTGTGTCTTGTGTATGCACCTTTCTTAAGGCTCATCTTTTGATGAGTCTTTTTTTATTCTATATATTTGTCTGCAAAAAAGCGGTCGATTTAATCGACCGCTTTCGCTTTTATTATGTACTTCGCTTATTTTACCGATATCGCAGCTTCGTATGCCGCCTTTGTCGCGTGAGCTATTTTTCCCACATGGTTCGCGTCGCCGATGACCAGTGGGGAGAAGCCGTTCTTTTTGAGCTCCTCGACCACCGTTGCATCGGGTCTTGAGCCGAGCGACAGCACCACGCGGTCGCAGGCGATATCCGTTCTCTTCTTTGTATCGACATTCTCGGTGACTATCCTGTCGGTGTATACCTCGCAGAGCTTTTCGCCGGTCATAATCTTTGTGCCCGCCTTCTTGAGCTTCGGAAGAATATCGTCCTTGTGCTGCATCCATGTGCCGGGTGCAATCTCCTTCGCCATCTCTACGACAGTCACCTTGCAGCCGTTCTCGCAAAGCGCGTGAGCGGTCTCGAGCCCCGTAAGACCCGAGCCGATGACGGCAACATTGCAGTCCCTGAGCTCGACTCTGCCGCTGAGAATATCTTCAAACGTGAGAATATCTTCGGCGGGGCAGTTGCCGGCAAAGCGCGGCTTTATCGGTCGGCTTCCCGTTGCGGCTATGACGGCGCAGGGAGAGAGCTCTTTTATGGCCTCAACGGTAGCGGGGGTGTTGAGCTTTATTTCAACGCCCTCCTCGCGGCAAATTTTCACGAGGTCGTCTATCATCCATGCGGTCTTGGCCTTTTCGGGCGGGGCGGAGGCGAGATTGATCTGACCGCCGGGCATCATATTCTTTTCAAATACCGTGACGGAGAAGCCGCGCTGAGCGAGAATATCTGCGGCGGTGAGTCCCGCGGGGCCCGCACCTATGACGACGGCTGCGCGTCCGTTCCCGTCCTTCTTGAGCAGGTCGCCCTCGTGGCCGACAAACGGGTTGACGGAGCAATCGCCGTGAGTGCCGACAAACGCATTTGCTTCCATAGATTCAAAGCAGTTGAGGCAGCAAATGCAGCGACGGATTGTTTTGCCGTTAATAGCCTTTTCGGTCCAGTGAGGGTCGGCGATGTGCGGTCTGCCGAGGGAAACGAAGTCCTGAATGCCGTCCTCTAGCTGCTGCTCCGCCTGCTCGGGCGAGCGGATGAGGTTTGCCGCTATGACGGGGATAGACACGGCGTCCTTGACGGCCTTGGCCATATATTTTCTCCAGCCCGGCTCAAACGAGACCGGCTCGAGCCAGTAGTTGAAGGTGTCATAGCCCGCGCACGAAACATCTATTGCGTCTATGCCCGCTTTTTCAAGGCGGCGCGCAATTTCAACGCCCTCGTCGAGCGTATAGCCCTTGCCCTTTTCGCCGATTTTCTCATAGCACTCGTCGACGGTCAGTCTGACTATCACAGGGAAATCCTCGCCGCAGGCCGTCTTGATGCCCTTGATTATGTTGAGAATGAACCTCATGCGGTTTTCGAGCGAGCCGCCGTATTCGTCGGTGCGCCGGTTTGTCACGGGGCTGAGGAACTGCTGAAGGAGATATCCGTGCGATGAGTGGAGCTCAACGCCGTCGCAGCCCGCTTTCTTTACGCGCACGGCGCCGTCGATAAACTGCTGCTCGAGCTCCTTTATTTCGCTGTGTCTGAGCGCTCTGACGCGCCCGCCGGCGAAGTATGCCGGGCTGCACTTTGAGGGCGCGACGCTCGAGGGCACTATATTGTGCTCAAGCATGGTCGGGCCGACCTTCGGAGTCAATTTATAGAGAAGCTTCCCGTATGCGCCGCGGGTAAGACTTTCGCATTTGATGCTCAGTGGAACGGTACCTACGAGCAGACCGACATTCTGCCTGCCCGGGTGGTGGAGCTGCACGAAAAATTTCGCGCCGTGGCGGTGGATGCGCTCGGCGAACTCGGAAAGCGGCTTGATGTGGTAGTCATGGCTGACTGCGAGCTGCGCAAATGCGCTCGCGCCGGTCTGATCGTTGACGCGGGTTATCTCGGTTATGATAAGTCCCGTGCCGCCCTTGGCGCGCTCCTCGTAGTAGTCCATCATTTTCTTCGTGGGCTTTCCGTCGAACTGACCGAAGCCCATGAGCATGGGCGACATGACCACGCGATTCTTTATCTCGCATGAGCCGATGTTCATCGGCGTGTTAAGTAAATTACTCATTTTGTCACTCTCTCTTTACTGCTATTTTTTCTGCTTGAAAGCCTTGAGTTTTATTTTTCGGAGTATTAGATATGCGGTTTTAACTAACGGCAAGAATATCATCAGCACATTTGCGAATCGGAAAATCGCACAGGGCTGACGCTTTTGCCCTTTTCAATGCAATGGTGTCGATCGCAACGGGGTAGAAGTCGGATGAACTGAATGTTATCGGGCAATTAACGCCTTGTTTTATCTTCGATTATATAGCATATTAAATAGTATCAGAAACGAACAGTTAAGTCAATTTTATTTATGAAAAGTTTGTTGATTTTAACGATGATGAATAACCGCAGAAATCAAATGAATTCTGCGGTTATTTGTTAATAATATTCGGGCAATCGGTGCGGTTCAGGAGATAGTCGACGGAAACATTGTAAAAGTCGGCAATTTTTGAAATTGTTTCAAGCGGAATGTCCCGTTGCCCGTTTTCATAGCGGGAGTAGCAGACCTGCGAACAGTTGAGATAATCTGCGAGATCCTGCTGCTTGAGATCCCTGTCCTCCCGAAGATCCCGTATTCTTGAATATACCATATAATAGAAAACTCCTGAAAAAATATATATTAATTGTATTTTATCGGACTAAATCAGTTGACATATATACCATATTGGTATATAATGTTCTCGAAATACGATTTAGTTCCACATGGACACATAAGATTGATAAAAATAGTACGGTACAAGTTTTGAGAATAAATTCTCGGTGAAGACAGTTGCGGATGTGACTGAAAATATAAGGTAAGAGGAGAGATGGCTTTGAAAAAACTGATTTGTTTGATTTTGGCTCTGACCATGGTTGTCTTTTTGTCGGCGTGTAAAAGCGATACTGCGCAGGGCGATGCAGGAAAGAAAACATTGGGCTCGTCTATGAGAGCAAAGTCTGTCGAAAAGGATGATAATCTGGGTCTGATGAATATAAAAATTCAGGACGCAGATGACCTGAGCGACATCGAAAAATTACTTGTGCAGTATTTCGATACGGACTACTTTGCGAATCCTGCATACAACAATCTTCAAAGATATCCAACAATATATGAAAATTCGCAGATATATTTTCAGGGAGTTGTATCAAAAATTATCGAGAGCAACAATGATTCGTATACACTTCTTATTGAATATGGAGCGCATAAGACATATGATGAAAGAAAAACGCTTGTGCCGACTAATATGTTTGCTGTCATAAAAGGAAAGCAGCAGACTACGCGGATTATTGAGGGAGATCAGGTTGTTGTATACGGCAAATATATGGGCGTTGATACATATAATGTTGACGGTAAAAGCCACACGGTTCCCACTATCCAGGTGAATAGATATTGCTTCGCGCTAGGATATGATATGGCACCTCTTTATTCCATGGAAGAGATAAGATCTATAGCGAAATATATTTTCGGGGACAATATAAATATAAAAGACATATCATCTATGGAAGATGGCTCGGACGATTTTTCATATTTACCGGGACAGATGTATGTTGTTGAACTTGAAAATCAGAGTAATGCCAACTTCAGAAAATATTCTTTTGATGCTATTATCAGAGGGCGCATCAGCGATATGAACTCTCAGTGGCCTGAAGAAAGAAACATTACTTTTTCAGCTGATTTTAAACATTTCTATCTTCAGATATTCAATCATGAGCTGAAAACTTACTCTCTTTCATGCTATGATTTGGATCTCAACAAAATTTGGACAAGGGATTTTGACCAGACAACGACTGCGGTCGCCGACTATACAAGAGATCATATCTATCTTGTGGCTAACGGATCAATGTATATTATCAACACCAAGGATGGAGAAAATGCAATTGAACCGAAGTATGTCGGCCCGAAAACCGGAATAAGAAAGCTTTCTGATGGAATCCTGCTCACAAATTATACCAAGTCCGATGCAATAATGAAAACCGATCTTGTCGGCAATGTGTTGTGGACGACAAATATTGAAAATAATATGGCTGACCCCACTACTGGTGCATCAGCGCCGATTATTCAGATAATAAACGGCAACTATGTGTTTGAATATGATGCTACATATGATAACGGGACGGCATGCGGAAAGAATGTAGTAGTTATTACTCCTGATGGAAAAAAGGATTTTGAGGGTTCCGTAATGTGAACTTCGTATTTAAGACAACTTGTTATTGATCCCCACAATCTCCTATATATGAACACCGCCGCCTGCGGCTTTTGCAGGCGGCGGTGTTTTGTTTTGCGGCTCAAAATAAACCTCAAAATATGATAGAATTTTCGGCTTTGCTGTGCTATAATATAGAGGATTATAATGGCATATACTGTCACTACTGCTTTAGGAGTGTTTTTGTTGCAGACAACTGTTGATTCGCTGAAAATAAACTATATGGATAAAGGCTCGGGCGAGCTCGTGGTTCTGCTGCACGGCTGGGGTTCAAATATTGAGCTTTTCGAGAATATGTCGGAACTGCTTGCGCGAAAATATCATGTCATAGCTCCCGATATGCCGGGCTTCGGGCTGTCCGATGAGCCCGAAGAGCCGTGGCGCGTCGATGACTATGTGGATTTCGTGCTGAAATTCCTTGAGCCGTTCGCGCCCGAGAAAGTGACTTTTCTCGGCCACTCGTTCGGCGGCAGGGTCATCATAAAAATGGCGAGCCGCAAATTGCCTTTTGAAATAGAGAAGGTTATTTTGGTCGACTCTGCGGGCGTCAAGCCGAAAAAGACGGCGGCGCAGAAGCTGAGACAGCGCAACTATAAAATAGGCAGAAAAATCCTCGAGACCGCGCCAGTAAAGGCGCTGTTCCCCGATGCGCTCGAGGAGTTCCGCCGCAGTCACGGCTCCGCCGATTACAACAGCGCAACGCCTGTCATGCGCCAAACGCTCGTCAATACGGTCAACGAAGACCTTGTGGAATATATGCCGAACATGAAGATGCCCGTTTTGCTGGTCTGGGGCGAGAACGACGACGCCACGCCGCTGAGTGACGCGAAAATTATGGAACAGCTCATGCCCGACGCGGGGCTCGTTACCCTCAAAAATTGCGGACACTATTCGTTCCTCGAGCAGCAGTTCACCTTCAACAAGGTGCTCGCCTCGTTCATGGAGATAGACTGACCGACCGACAGTATTGCGAAAGGATTGAGCTTTTAAATGACGATATTTTCCGAGGTGCTTATCTTCGCGGCGTTCTGGCTGTTTGCGGTGCTCTCAACGCTGTTTTATATGCATATGTTCCAGTTGAACTCTTACCGCGCCGACGACCAGTGGCACTGGCTCTTAAAGAATCGCGGCAAGGCGGTTCCGCTTGCGCTGCCGTTTATCGGCGCCGTTATAGGCGTTATCTGCGGGAAGAACGCGGGCATGATAGTCTGCGCTGTGTTCGTTCTCTTGGCGTGCCTGTTCTATAAGCCGAAAAAGGCGAAAAAGCCGCTCAAATATACGCCCCGCGTCAAGCGTATGCTTGTCACCGTCGCTGTGCTCTATATTGCCATGACGGTTCTGCTTGCGGTGTTTGCGTCGGGCCGCGTTATCGCGCTCACTGCCGGCTTAGTCGCCGCCGCTTCTCCGTTTGTCATAATCCTCACCAATGTTATTAACAAGCCAATAGAGCTTTCAATAAACAGATACTACACGAACGACGCGAAAAAAATGCTCGCCGCCTGCCCGAACCTCACCGTTATCGGCGTCACGGGAAGCTACGGCAAGACGAGCGTCAAGTTCTATCTCAACACTCTGCTCAAGGCGAAGTACAATGTCCTCATGACCCCCGAGAGCTACAACACTCCCATGGGCGTCGTCAAGACCGTGCGCGGCTCGCTCAGAGCGACGCATGAGATTTTTATCTGCGAGATGGGCGCAAAATATGTCGGCGACATAAAAGAGCTGTGCGACATAGTCCACCCGAAGCACGGCATAATAACCTCGATAGGCCCTCAGCATCTCGAGAGCTTCAAGTCGTTGCGAAATGTTATCAACACGAAATTCGAGCTCGCCGACGCTCTGCCGCAGGACGGCAAGCTGTTCTTAAACGGCGACAATGAATATATAGCCGAAAGAGCGCCGGACGGCGCGATAACCTACGGACTTAACTCCGACAGCAAGTATAAAGCGAAGCTCATAAGCGTCGGCGACAAGGGCACTACCTTCGAGGTCACAGCGCCCGACGGCGAAAAAGAGGAGTTCACCACAAAGCTCATCGGTACTCACAACTGCCTGAATATCTTAGGCGCGATAGCCGTTTCGCATGAACTCGGCATTTCGCTCTCCGAGCTGCGCCCGCAGGTGCGCCGCCTCGAGTCCGTGCCGCACCGCCTTGAGCTTTCAAAGCGCGTGGGTATGACGCTCATAGATGATTCGTATAACTCTAACCCGAGCGGAACAAAGGCGGCTCTCGAGACGCTGAGCTTCTTCGAGGGCGAGAAAATCCTCGTAACGCCCGGTATGGTAGAGCTCGGCGACAAGCAGGAGGAATATAACTGCGAGTTCGGCAGAAACGCCGCCGCAGTCTGCGACTATGTGGCTTTGGTAGGCGAGAGGCAGACAAAGAGCATATATAAAGGTCTTGTCGAGGCGGGCTTTGACGAATCCCGCATATTCGTCTCTCCCTCGCTCGGCGATGCGCTTGCAAAGGTCGGCGCGATAAGAACGGATAAAAAGAAGATCGTCCTGCTCGAAAACGACCTTCCCGACAATTATTAATGGGGGTATTCATATGAAGATAAAGCTTGCAGTCCTGTTCGGCGGCAGAAGCGTCGAGCACGAGATCTCCGTTATCTCGGCCATTCAGGCGATACACGCGGTGGATAAGGATAAGTACGACGTTATCCCTGTCTATATCACGAAGAACAACGAGATGTATGTCGGCGAGCACATCGGCGATATAGAGGCTTATAAAAATATCAGTTCGCTTATAGCCGAGAGCACACGGGTGAACCTCGTCAACGACGGCGACCGCACGCTGATAGTCAGATATCCGCATAAGGCTTTCTCGAAGGACGTTGTCGACTATATCGACATCGCGTTTCCGATAGTCCACGGCACGAATGTTGAGGACGGCACCCTGCAGGGCTATCTCCAAATGCTCAATCTTCCGTATGTCGGCTGTGACGTTGTCTCGTCGGCTGTCGGAATGGACAAATATGTTATGAAGACCGTCTTTAAAGATAACGGTATCCCCGTGCTCGACTGCGTGTGCGCCGACGCGGAGGACTATGACGCCGACCCGGAAAAGATAATTGCGGATATCGAAAAGAAATTCAGCTATCCCGTTATCGTCAAGCCGATAAACCTCGGTTCGAGCATCGGCATCAGCAAGGCGCATGACACCGACGGACTTGAAAATTCGCTCTCGAACGCGTTCGACTATGCGGACAGAGTCCTTGTCGAGCCCGCGATAGAGAACCTGCGCGAGATAAACTGCTCCGTCCTCGGCGACAGACATTCGGCGCGCGCCTCGGTCTGCGAGGAGCCGCTCAACGCTACGGACATACTGAGCTACGAGGATAAGTATATCGGCAACGCCTCGAAGTCGGGCTCCAAGGGCATGGCTTCGACTCAGCGCAGGATACCCGCCGATATTCCCAAAGAGACTGAGGACGAGATACGCACTATGGCCGTCAAGGCATTCAGGGTGCTCGGCTGCAGCGGTGTGTCGCGCATAGATTTTATGATTGACGCATCGACCGGCAAGGTCTGGCTCAACGAGATAAATACGATTCCCGGCTCGCTCTCGTTCTACCTTTGGGAGCCTTTGGGTGTGAGCTATACCGAGCTTATCGACGAGATGATATCGCTCGCCATGAAGCGCGAGCGCGAGCGCGAGTCGATAACCTATTCTTTTGACACAAACGTGCTCTCGGGCATAAAGCTCGGCGGCAAAAAGACGGGCAAAATGTAATTAAGCTCAAGAAAGGATGTCTCATTATGGCAGTATTCAGACCCTTCAAAGCAGTAAGACCCCTCCCCGAATACGCGTCGCGTGTCGCGGCTCTTCCCTATGATGTTATGAACAGCGAGGAGGCCCGCGAAATCGTAAAGGGCAATCCCTATTCCTTCCTCCATGTCGATAAGGCGGAGGTCGATTTGCCCGTTGGCACGGAGCTCTATTCCGAGGCTGTCTACAACAAGGCGGCGGAGAACCTCAAAAAGCTCGAGACGGACGGAATCTGCAGGCAGGACAAGTCCGACTGTATGTACATATACCGCCAGATAATGGACGGCAGAAGCCAGACGGGGCTTGTCGGCTGCGTGTCAATAGACGACTACATGAACAATGTCATAAAAAAGCACGAGCTGACCCGCGCGGACAAGGAGCAGGACAGAATAAACCATGTCGATTACTGCGACGCGAACACGGGTCCCATCTTCCTGACATACAGGGACAATGCCTCCGTGGGCGAAATTGTCGGCGCGTGGCAGGCGGAGCATGAGCCCGTCTATGATTTTGTCTCCGACGGCGTTTCCCAGACTGTTTGGGTCATAGACTGCCCCGAGACCATAAAGAAATTGTCGGCTCTCTTTGCGGGAGTTGATTCTCTCTATATCGCGGACGGCCATCACCGCGCCGCGTCGGCTGTCAAGGTCGGTCAAAAGCGCAGGGAGCAGAATCCCGGCTACACGGGGGACGAGGAGTTCAACTTCTTCCTTGCCGTGCTGTTCGCGCAGAGCGAGCTTGCGATAATGGACTATAACCGCGTTATCAAAGACTTAAACGGTCTGACGCAGGATGAATTTATTGACAGAATAAGCGTAAGCTTTGCTGTTGAAGCCGCGCCCGAATCGCCCTACAGACCGGAGAAGAAGCACACCTTCGGAATGTATCTCGGCGGCAAGTGGTATAAGCTCGCCGCAAAGGACGGAACTTTTGACGCAGCCGACCCCGTAGCGGCGCTCGACGTCTCGATACTCCAGCGGAATCTCATCTCTCCCGTGCTCGGAATAGACGACCCGCGGACAGATAAGAGAATAGACTTCGTCGGCGGAATACGCGGACTGAAGGAGCTTGAGCGCAGGGCGCAGAGCGATATGTGTCTCGCCTTTTCGATGTTCCCGACCACCGTTGACGACCTCATGGACATAGCCGACGCGGGAAAGATAATGCCGCCCAAATCAACTTGGTTCGAGCCGAAGCTGCTCAGCGGACTGTTTGTACATAAGCTTAAATAAGGGATGAAATTATGGTTAGATACAAGACCGAAGCCGGCGACAGGGAGCAGAGAGTCCTCGCGGAGATTTCGCTGAACACGCCCGTGAACAGAAAAAAACGCAAGTCAACTGCGACAGTATCGGTGATACTCAGCGTTATATACGCGGCGTTTTCCGCATGGCTGTTCGCGCGCGGAGTTAAAGCCAACGGCTTCTTACTTCTCGGCTTTGCGCTGGTTTTTCTGCTGATAGCGCTGTTTTCGAAGAAGTTTCAGCGTTTTATAGTCCTGCGGCTTATGAAAAAGAGAAACAAGGCGTTGGCGGGCAAAACAGTGGAATATGCTATCGACGGCGACGGCGTTGAGATAACCTCGTCGCTCGGCACGGGCAAAAACAATTGGTCGGCATTCAACCGCTGCGGTGAGCAGGACGGATATATCTACCTCGTGCGCCTCGACAACAATGTTGTGCTCATAGATAAATCCCGCCTGTCGCCCGAAGAACTGAAAGAGCTTGAGAGCTTGCTCGGAAATGTGAGAAAATTCGAAAAATAAACTAAGACACGGTACAGCGATGTACCGTGTCTTTTTGCGTTATCTCGGTTATTTTTCACTCAGTGCTTCGCCGATCTCGCGGCGAACCTGCTCGAATGCGGTGTGGTCGGAGGTGTATTCGGTGAGGCTCGAGGTGACTTTTGCTATTCTTTCGTCAACCCACGCTCGGCCGAGCTTCGCTTCGGCAAGGGTGAAATAGTCGTAGTCCTCCATGCCGTCCGCAATGTTAAACAGCCGCATAGTAGAAACGGGTCCGTCGATGCCTATGTATCCGCCGGGATAAATAAACATTCCGTCGCCGGAGCAGTCAAAGCTGTCCCAGGTTTTTGCCGATTCCCACGGATTGGCTTTTTCGCAGTATGTGGTGCACCAATAGAGCAGGCCGGTGATGTTTATCGACTTCTGCTGCCACATGAGTATGCGGTGTTTCAGAGCATCCAGATGAATGAAGAAGTTGCAGTAATCGCCGCCGGGGGCGCAGCAGACATACCACCATGCGCGGCTGCCGTTTTTGGCAGCATTTGTCATTTCCTCAAGCGTCGAGCCTCTGCCGACGACATCGCTGAGTTCGCAGAGAATGGAGCTTCTGCCCTTTTGCAGCTTGACGGAGGATATCTTGCTGCCGTCAATTTTCACTTCGTCTGTGTTAAACGGAGTGACCATATTATACCCGGGGCACAGGCGCGCGAGCCTTTCGGTTATTTCCCTGTAGCGCTCATACGCCGCGGAATCGCCGGGCTCGTCGATGGGATAGAAGTAGCCTTTTTTCGCCCATTCGGGATTTGAAGAAACCTTCTCGTAGTATTTGACAAGCTGCCCGTCGTCCTCGGGATAGGGGATAACGAAAGAGGTTATGCGCGGGTCGCTCATATATTTGTCGGCGCGTTCGTCGAGAATGTCATAGGGAATGTTATACGGGCTGAGCCTGTTTTCGGCGAGCAGCTCATATACCTGAACATTCAGCTTCTCCCGAGCGGCATCATCTCCGTCTTTAACTCCGGAGAGTGTGGCGAACATTTCGCTGCTGTTTCCGAATGCGCTCTCACTTGCAGGTGTATCGGGGAGAGTGAAGTTCCAAACCACAGCCTTGATTTCCTTTTCGAGAATGACCTCGTTTTTCTCGTTCTTTGCCGTGACGGTTGCGGTGTATTCGCCCGCTTTCGCGTCCTTTTCGGCACGCGTCCTTATAAAGAACGCCTGTTGAAGTCCCTTTTCAAGCTCGGCGGGGCCGCCGTATTTGCCGGTGTGCGCTACGGGAATCATCGCGTCGGCGTATTCGCAGCTGTATTTGCCGCCCATGCCCTTGACCTCCGAGTAGTGCGCTTTGTATGCCTCGGTGCGGAGCGTGTCGCCGTCGGCATTCTTAAAATCCGTGACGGAGACTTCGACTTTCTTGCCCTTTTTCGCGGTTGCAAAGATTATCTGGAAGCCCTCCCACTCATTTCTTGCGAGTGCGATATCAATGCTTTCATCCGAGCCGAGCGCCGTGTCACGCAGATCCTTTTCCGTGGCGTAGGCGAAGTCATAGACAATGTCGCTGTCGGAGGTCGGAATGCCGCCGATATTGCTCGATGCCCTTGAAATTTTATAGACAGGCGCAAGGAACGAGTAGTTGTTTATCGCCCTATAAGATACAACGAGCCCGGGGCAGATGAGAGCTGTGGCACAGAGGAGAGCCGTGATTTTGCAGAGAGCCTTGTGGCCGCGGCTCGAGAGTCCGTTTAAATATACGGCGAGAGCGATTGCAAACATTATGCACGATGAGCCGAACGCGAGTGCGCCGGCGACATCGGGCGCGATGGCTTTTTGCACACCGAAGCCCACGGCAAGGTAAACGCCCGCATGAACTGCGGCGGAGACGATCGGCACTGTTATCTTATTGGCGGTGCTGTGTTCACGCTTTTTATCCGTGAGCGTATACAGCAGCATGACAACGCCGCCGCAAAGAGCGAGCAAAACGGTGTAGAGCGCTATCTCCGGTCCGTTTCCGCGTTTAAAGATATAGTACGCGGAATAGAGCGCGTAGATATAGAGCGCGGTGAAGAAAAGCGATGCCGCGACGCAGAGCGCAGTTCTTGCCTTCTTGTTTTTCATCGAATTACCCCTTTCATATTTAAAATAATTATTTTGCTTACAGGTTATATATAACAAAATATTGACGCAATGTCAATGTTTTCGTGCAATAATCACTAATAGATGCGCTTCTGCGACAAAAAATCATACTTTAATGAGGCTCGGTACCTTGTAAAAAAATATGTCCGCAGAGAAAAAACGCTGCGGACATATTTTTGTCTGTTGATAAATCGGGACTTGCGGGGCGATTGCCGTTTACGCACCGGGACCCGTAAGCTCGGATGGAGCTCTCCGACATAGCTCCCCGTGCAAAGCGACGGTCACTCCCAGTCCTTCCATATCTCCGGGCAATAGCCGACCGTCGCCTGCCTGCCGTTTCGGACTATCGGGGTCTTGAAAAGCTCCGGGTGCTCGAACAGCTTTTCCTCTTTGTCCTCGTCGTGCGCGAGATATTTAATAAACTGCTGCTCATAGGCCTTGCTTTTCTCGTCGAACAATTTGTCCATGCCGCCGACGGCTTTTTTGACAGAGGCATATTCACCGCGGCTCATGCCGTATTTTGCGACGTCGATGAGCTGATATTTTATTCTGCGCTCCTTGAACCAGCGCTCGGCTTTTTTCGTATCGAAGCATTTGGCTTTTCCGAATATCTGTATGTTCATATATAGACTCCTTTTTCTCTTGTATCCGAGGACAATTATATGATAAAATATATATGTTGTAAAGTATGCAAGGGAGATTGTTTTTTGAAGATGAATATGCCGAAAAATGTTGATACCGCGATAGGCCTGCTGCAGTCGGCGGGCTTTGAGGCATATGCCGTGGGCGGGTGCGTGCGCGATACGCTGCTCGGAAAAACGCCTAATGACTGGGATATAACATCCTCCGCGTCTCCCGAGGAAATAAAAGCGGTGTTCGCGGACTTTCACTGCATAGATACCGGAATAAAGCACGGCACCGTGACCGTCATAGCGGACGGAGAACCGCTCGAAATAACGACCTTCCGGCTCGACGGCGAATATGAGGATAACCGCCACCCGAAGAGCGTCACTTTTACCTCCGTTCTCGGCGAGGATCTCGGCAGGCGGGATTTCACGGTAAACGCCATGGCCTACAGCCGAAAGACCGGCACGGTCGATCTTTTCGGCGGGCGGGATGACCTCAAAAACGGAATAATTCGCTGCGTCGGAGACCCGGACAGGCGCTTCAACGAGGACGCGCTGCGAATCCTGCGCGCCCTGCGCTTTGCCTCGACGCTCGACTTTGATATAGAGCCGTTTACTGCACAGAGCCTGATAAATAACCGCGCCCTGCTCGGCAATATCTCCGAGGAGAGGATAGCAAAGGAGCTGATAAAGCTCGTCTGCGGAAAAGGCGCGCGGCGTATACTCACGGATTTTGCCCCCGTGCTCTTTGAAATTTTGCCGGAGCTTCGCCCGATGTATAAGAACGGGCACGACAATCCGCACCACTGCTACGATATCTGCGAGCATACGCTCGTAGCGCTCGAGAATATCGACCCCGAGCCGACGCTGCGCTTTGCGATGCTCCTGCACGACTGCGGCAAGCCCGCCGCCAAGATTTTCGACGAAAACGGCGTAGCGCATTTCTACGGACATCAGCGGGTGAGCGCGGAGATATCGGCGCAGATATTGGCGCGGCTCAAGGTGTCGAACAGATTCAGAGATGAGGTGCTGTTCCTTGTCAGCAACCACGACCGATGGGAGCTCTATGAAAAGACGGACAAAATGCCGCGCTACCTCTCAAAATTCGGCTTTGACGGCGTGACAAAGCTGCTCAAGGTCATGCGCGCCGACGTGCTCGCGCAGTCACCCGAATACAGATACAGGTTAGAACAGATATCGGCTGCAAATGAGGCGGCAAAAGCTTTGGCGGCTCAGGAACCGTGCCTGTCGCTGCGCGAGCTTCAGATAAACGGGCGGACTCTCATGGATATTGGCATTCCGCAGGGCAGACAGCTCGGCGCGGTGCTCGCACAACTGCTCGACGAGGTCATAGACGGAGTGACAAAAAACACGCAGGAGGCCCTCACGGCGCGCGCGAGGGAAATATACGGAGAGATGAAGTAAATAAAGCCGCTGTATCAACCGATACGGCGGCTTTTCGACTGCCGTCCAAGGCTATCCGGAGAGAAAACGGTTTGTAAGAGAATGCACATTGGCGCCTTGTGCGACTTTGCGCAAGCGCATGAAAAATGAGCGGCAGATAATTGTAAGCTGCGAGGGAAACACAACCGACCGATTACGACGCACTAACGATAACTTACATATAAACGCAAAACAGCCACAGTGTTTTTTCTCACTGTGGCTGTAAACGGTTTTGCATATCCGCTTTTGGGCGGGTTACTTTTTTACTGCGCGAAGAAACGGTCGAAGATCGAGCCGCCGGAGCTGCTGCCGGAGGAGGTGACGTCGTTCTCGTTTGAGGTCGAGAAGGTAAGCTCGATGCGCGTGCCTTTCGGAGCCTTTGAACCGGGCTCGACGGACATTGAGACGACAACGCCGTCTGTGTAATTGCCCGCGACGGTGCAGACAAAGCCGCTGTCCGTGAGTATCTGCTTTGCCTCGGAATAGCTCTTGCCGAATACGTTGGGAACGTCAACGCTCTCCTTGCCGCTGCTGATGACGAGCTCTATCTCGCTGCCTATGGCGACCGTGGTCTGCTCGGGCAGGCTCTGCGAAATGACATAGCCCTCCTTGACGGTGTCGCTGTATTCGAACTTCGTCTTGAATGTAAACTTGCCGTCCCAAACGGGATTCTTCGATATAGCCTCATAGCTGAGGTTCCTGAAATCGGGCACAACTATCGTCTCCGTGCTCGTGCTCTCGGTGACGGAGGGGTTGAGAGTCGATTGGTCATTGTCTGGGTTCTTCTTTGAAAAGCTGCCCCTGAACACCGTCGCCATAAGAATTGCGAACACGATTATGCCGACTCCGAGCGTTATTCCGCCCGCGACGAGGAACGGCTGCGCGGCGCTCTTTTTCTTTTTCGGCGCCGCCGAAGCGCCCTCTCCATGCATAGGCTCTGCCGAACGGTCGCCGCCCTCGCTCATAGCCTGAATTTCGCCCGCATAAGCCGCAGTGGGAGAGGCGGACAATTCGGCTCTGAACTGCTCGACGGAACGGGTTCTGTCCTCGGGCAGGATCTGCAGCGCGTTTATAAGCGCGTTTATGACATAAGCCGGGAGCTGCTCGGCAAATTTGCTCGGTATCATCAGACGGTCGTTAGTCACGCGGGTGGTGGCGATTATCGGGTCGGTGCCGATAAGTGCGCGGTAGAGAACCGCCGCGAATGCATAAATATCCGTCCATGCGCCCTGCTGACCCTCGAAGCCGTACTGCTCGATGGCGGCGTAGCCGGGGAAGAGCTCCGGATTCAGATCGCCGCGCGCCGTGCGTGCCTGCCAGATACTGAAGCCCGATATCTTGAGCTTTCCGTCGGGGGTCACAAGTATTGTCTGCGGCGAGAGTCCGCGGTGGATTATTCCCGCCGAGTGCAGAGTGCCCAGCGCCGAAAGGGCGGGCATGAACATCTGCCTCGCACGCTCCCACGGGATATACCCCGTGCTCGTCGAGAGCAGATATTTTCTAAGCGGCACGGCGTCCGTGTATTCATATATAGCGTAGGCTGTGCCGTTGTCCTCAACGACGTCCGTCACGCTTATAAGCGTTGAAAGTCCCATAAGGCGCATAAGCTTGCGCCACAGCTCGAGAAAGCTCTGGTAGCAGTCGGTGTATGCGCGCTCGCATCCCTGCATGACTCTGACCTGCGTCTCGCCGTTTTCGCGCGAACAGATGGCGTCGGGCAGAAATTCCCTGACCTTGACTGCGACCCGTTCGGTTAAGTCCCATCCGGCATAGGTGACTCCGTCACCGTTGAAGTCCAGAACCTTGCCGACGAGATAGCGGTTTGCAACAACGCTCTTTATCGGAAGATAGGGGGAAAGCTGAGGAGAATCGACATGATATCCGCAGTAGGGGCACTGTTTCTCGTCGCCGATAGGTTTCATGCAGCTCATGCATAAATTGTCGGTGTTAGGCATTGAAAACCTTCCTTTACGAAATATGGGGTAACACAGATAATGATAAAATTATACAAGTATATAATAGCAAAACATAAGTCAATTGTCAACTTTAAGCGCGCGGCGAATGAAGTTTTTTGCGCGTCCCGCTTCACTGAAAATATAGTATTCCGACAAAAACAGGGCAATTTTTTCTTGAATATTTAAACGCTTTAACACTTGAAATTGCGAAGCTCGATGATATAATAAAAGTATTATCTTTATAAAGGGAGATGCCATTATGCAAAAGATAACTATTGAGCGCACTACCGCTCCTAAAGCGAAGCCCACAGACGAGACAAAGCTCGGCTTCGGCAAAATATTTACCGACCATATGTTTATTATGAACTATGACGAGGGCGAGGGCTGGCACAATCCGAGAATCGTGCCCTATGCTCCGATAGCTCTTGACCCCGCGGCCATGTGCCTGCACTACGGCCAGGCCGACTTTGAGGGACTCAAGGCATACAGAAGAGCCGACGGCAGCATAGGCCTTTTCCGCCCCGACCAGAACATGGCGAGACTCAATGTCTCCAATGACCGACTCTGCATCCCGAAGATAGACGAGGCGTTCGGCGTTGAGGCTATCAAGACTCTTGTCGAGGTCGACAAGGATTGGGTGCCGCACAGCGAGGGTACTTCCCTCTACATTCGCCCGTTCATCTTCGCCATTGACCCCATGGTGGGCGTTCATCCGGCGAAGCATCTGCTTTTTGTTATAATCCTCTCGCCCGTCGGCGCATACTATGACAACGGACTTGCTCCCGTTAAGATCTATGTCGAGGAGCACTATGTCCGCGCCGTTACCGGCGGCACCGGCTTTACCAAGGCTGCGGCGAATTATGCTATATCAATGAAGGCGCAGGAGGTTGCCGAGGAGCAGGGCTATGCTCAGGTGCTTTGGCTCGACGGCGTTCACAGAAAGTATATCGACGAGGTCGGCGCGATGAACGTGTTCTTTGTTGTTGACGGCGAGGTTATTACCCCGAGCCTTGACAGAGGCTGCATACTCGGCGGTATCACGAGAAAGTCCTGCATCGAGCTTCTTCGCCACATGGGCTACAAGGTCACCGAGAGAGATATTGAAATCGGCGAGCTTGTTAAGGCATACGACGAGGGCAAGTTCGACGAGGCGTTCGGTTCGGGCACCGCGGCCGTCATTTCGCCCATAGGCGAGCTCAAGTACGGCGACAAGCACATGACGATAAACGGCGGCAAGATAGGCCCGATCTCGCAGAAGCTCTATGATACCCTCACCGGTATCCAGTGGGGCAAGCTGCCCGACGAGTTCGGCTGGACCGTAAAGATTGACTGATGGCAAAGCTCTATTTTAAATACGGCGCAATGGGCTCGTCAAAATCGGCCCAGGCGCTCATGACCAAATTCAACTATGAAGAAAAGGACCGCACGGTATGGCTGATAAAGCCGAGCGTCGACACAAGAGACGGCGCGGACACCGTGTATTCCCGCGTGGGTCTGAGCGCAAAGGCGCAGGCTATTTCCCCGCAGGACGATATATATGAAATGTTCTGCGAGAAATGCAGAAACGCCGACGTCGTTATCTCCGACGAGAGCCAGTTTTTTACCGAGGCTCAGATAGACCAGCTGCGCAGAATAGTCGACGAGTGCGATATTCCCGTGCTCTGCTTCGGACTGCGCACCGATTTTCTGACGCACGTTTTCCCGGGGAGCCGCAGGCTGCTCGAGATTGCGGACTCCATAACCGAGATAAAAACCATCTGCCGCTGCGGCAGAAAGGCTACCGTCAACGCGAGGATAGGTGAAAACGGGCAGGTCGTGACGAGCGGCTCGCAGGTGCTCCTCGGCGGCAACGACCGCTATGAGGCGATGTGCCACCGCTGCTGGAAGGAGCGCATAGCGCGGGAGAGCGCGAAAAAATAAAAAGCTCCGGGACTGTCGAATTCAGCGCAGACCAAAGAAAATATAAAGGTCATAATTCACGTCCGACAGCGCAGATTATGACCTTTATTTTAGTTGATTTTCGCTCTTTTAAGCGCTTTTTGCGTCTAAACGGGCAGACCCTTTTGCGGCAGGCAGAAAGCCGAAATAATTTCCGGGAGGTCGCGCTTGAACAGAAAACTTGAATTCACGGTGCCCGAGGAATACGAGAGCAAAAAGGCGTTTTATTTTCTGCGCGGCTGCGCGGGAATTTCGGCGCGCGCGTTGAGCTCGCTAAAGCGCATCGACGGCGGCATAACCCGCGGCGGCGAGACGCTAAGAACCATAGACCGCCTGCACGCGGGCGATGTGGTCACGGTGACGCTGCCCGCAGAGAGCGAGACTGTCGAGCCTATCGACATAAATATAGATGTAATATACGAGGACGCAGATCTGCTCGCCGTCAACAAATCGCCGTTTCTCGCCATGCACCCGACCCACAACCACCAGGGCGACACGCTCGCAAACGCGGTGGCGGGACACCTGAAAGGCGAGGGAAAGAGCGCGGTGTTTCGCTGCGTCGGCAGGCTCGACAAGGGCACGTCCGGCGTTGTTGTCTGCGCCTTGAACCGCTACGCGGCGGCGCGGCTTTCGGGCAATATTAATAAGAGGTATATGGCTGTTGTGCGCGGACATTTTGAGGGCAGCGGAACCGTAAACAAGCCTATCTACCGCCCCGACCCGATGAAAACTCTGCGCGCGTGCGGCGATATGCCGGGCAGCGAGAGCGCGGTCACTCACTGGGAGAGCCTCTATGCAGGGGAGGAATACAGCCTGCTCAGCCTCAGGCTCGAGACGGGCAGAACGCATCAGATAAGGGTGCATTTCGCGTCCGAGGGCGCGCCCCTTGCCGGCGACACGATGTACGGCGCACCGGAGGATTTTATAGGTCATCATCTGCTCCACTGCGCCGAATGTGACTTCGTTCACCCCGCTTCCGGGGAGGAGGTTCGCCTCTGTGCGCCGCCCCCGCAGGACTTTGCGGACTTCTGCCGCTCGTTCATCCCGGAGGATACATTGGTGAAAATATTCAATAACGAGTGAATATCATTGCATATTTACCGTCAAAATACAGAAAACTGCCAAAAAGATGAAAAAATATTCAAAAATCCCTTGCATTTTAAAAATATGGTGCTATAATACAGACATCAACTGAAAACAGGAGGAAAACATCATGAAAAAGCTTACGAAGATAATCGCCCTCGTGCTTGCGCTCGTTTGCATATGCACCGCGTTTGCAGCCTGCGGCGGCAACAAGGATAACAAAGACAAGGAAAAGACCCCCGCTGTCAAGGTTATAAACTATGACCTGACCAGCGAGCAGTATGCTTTCGGCGTTGACAAGGATCAGCCCGAGCTGCTTACTAAGGTCAACGAAATCCTCAAAGAGATGAAGAGCGACGGAACATTCGACGCTATCTGCAACAACAACTTCGGCAGCGGTACCCCCCAGGCCGTCAAGTCCGCAGTACTCGACAAGAGCAAGGATCAGCTCATCGTTGCGACAAACGCCGAATTCGAGCCTTTTGAGTATATGAAGGGTGAAAACTACTACGGTGTTGACATGGAAATGGCCGCCTACATTGCGAAGAAGCTCGGTAAGGAGCTTGTCATCAAGAACATGAACTTCGATGCCGTCTGCCTCTCCGTCGGTCAGCACAAGTGTGACATCGCCATGGCGGGTCTTACCATAAGCGAGGATCGTAAAGAGTATGTCAACTTCTCCGATCCCTATTACGAAGCATCTCAGAGGCTCATAGTCAAGGGCACTGATACCACCTTTGACGCCTGCAAGAGCGCCGATGATGTCAACGCTATCTTGAACAGCCTTACCGAGGATAAGAAGATCGGCTGCCAGCAGGGCACTACCGGCAACTCCTTCATCGAGGGCAGCAATGACCTCGGCTTCCCCGGTCTCAAGGCAAAGGCAGTTGCCTACAAGAACGGTTCTCTCGCAGTTCAGGATCTCATTAACAACGGCGTTGACTATGTCATCATTGATGCCGCTCCCGCCGAAAGAATCGCAAAGGCTATCAATGAAATGTCCTGAGCCTAAAAGAAAATAACTGAAGAAGGCTGTTTCGGTCGAAGCGGCCTTCCTTTTCAGTCTGTAACACCTTTCCCCGAAAAGTATTTGTACAAAGGAAAAGAACTATGAATGATTTTATAGCAAGCTTACCGAAAAAAATCGATAAGTTTATCGAGATACTCATAGACTATAACGGCTATGTCAAGGTTCTGCAAGGTCTGCAGAATACGCTCAAGATAGCCGTTCTCGGTCTTATTATCGGTATCGTCATCGGCACGCTGATAGCCACCGTGCGCGTCATGCCGAAATACAAGGTTTTCCCGAGAGTGCTCAACGCCATATGCGCGTTTTATGTGGCGCTCTTCAGAGGAACTCCCATGGTCGTGCAGCTGCTTATATTCTACTATGTCGTGCTGCCGATAATGGGTGTCAACCTCCCGTCCGTAAATGTTGCGATAACTGTATTCGGCCTCAACAGCGGCGCGTATATATCGGAGATAATGCGAAGCGGCATACAGAGCGTTGACGAAGGTCAGATGGAGGGCGGCAGAAGCGTTGGATTAAGCTTCTCGACCACGATGCTGCGAATTGTTATCCCGCAGGCGATAAAAAACATCCTCCCGACTCTCGGAAACGAGTTCATAGCCCTCATCAAGGAGACCTCGGTCGTCTCGTTTGTCGGTGCGCTCGACCTCTACGTCGCGTTCAGCTACATCGGCTCGAACAGCTATGAATTCATGGTGCCCTATATCGCCATGGCGCTCATCTATATCGTCATAGTCTGCCTGATAACGCTGCTTATAAAAATCATGGAAAGGAGCCTGAAGAAGAGTGATAGACGTAATTGACCTGAAAAAAAGCTTCGGGGACAACGAGGTCCTCAAGGGCATAAATATGACTATCAACAAGGGCGACATAGTTGTTGTCATAGGCCCCTCCGGCTCCGGAAAAAGCACCTTCCTGCGCTGCCTCAACTGCATGGAGGACCCGACCTCCGGCAAGATAATCTTTGAGGGTGTGGATATCGCCGACATGAAGGTAGACATCAATATCCACCGCAGAAAGATGGGAATGGTGTTCCAGCATTTCAATCTTTTCAACAACAAGACCGTCATAGAGAACATAATGCTCTCGCCCGTGCTCTGCGCCAAGAAGGACAGACGCAAGGCTGTTTTGCACAATATGTTCCATAAGGATAAGCTCCCCGTTCGCCCCGTCAGGGAGATAAAAAAGGACGCGGAGGAAAAAGCTCACAAATTGCTCGAGCGCATAGGCCTCGAGGACAAGGCGGATGTCTATCCCTCCACCCTCTCCGGCGGCCAGAAGCAGAGAGTTGCGATAGTCCGTTCGCTTGCGATGAACCCGGAGGTCATCCTCTTCGACGAGCCGACGAGTGCGCTTGACCCCGAGATGGTCGGCGAGGTTCTCGACCTGATGAAGCAGCTCGCCCACGAGGGCATGACGATGGTTGTCGTCACCCACGAGATGGGCTTTGCCCGCGAGGTCGGCACGAAGCTCGTGTTCATGGACGAGGGCAAGATAGTTGAGGAGAACACTCCCGAGGAGTTCTTCAACAATCCGCAGAGCCCGCGAGCCAAGGAATTCCTGTCCAAGGTGCTCTGATATCCGAATATAAAAAGCATAAGCCCGCCGAGAATCGGCGGGCTGTTTTTATCTCTGCGCAGGGACATCAGTTCGAAACGTTTGACTCGATGCCGAGCTCGCTGCGGGTGTCCGTATCCATAAATCTCTCCGTCGGGAGCGAGGCGAGATAGTCGTAGTTTTTCTGCGGAATATCGGGATTGCCCTTTGAATAGCTCGGAATAAGCATGGCTCCGGCGACGGCGGGGTCGGTGCAGCGGGTGTCATTTCTCCACTTGTCGCGCTCTTCGGGATTCCTGAGGTTTGGGATATCCAGTTGTCTGCCGCCCTCGAGGACGGAAAAATATGCGAACATACCGGGCAGGAACATATCGAGAGCCTCGTAAATATCAACGGTATCGGCGTTGCGGTTGCCGCGGAGCTTTTCGACGAGATTGTGCATGACATAGTAATCGGAGCCGCCGTGCCCGGCCTTGTCGGCTATTTCGGTCAGCGCGTCGTCCGTCGGAGTTATGACGGGCGACGATTTGTTGTCTCCCTCGTGCTCGTCGCAGTTGACATAGAGCATTCCGACGCCGCCGTTTTCGGCGTCCTCCCTCGCGCTCTCCATTCTGCCCTTTGAGCCGTAAATCGAATACCATATCGAGCCTTTGGAGGGACCCACGCCGTGCAGACTTTTAATAAGCGCGCCGTTTTCGAGGGTTATCATTTCAACCGCAAAAGCTCCCGCCTTTGCGCCCATTCTCTCCATGCGCGCGTTAAACGGAGCCTCAAAGCCCGCAACCTTAACGGGGCGCAGCCCTGTAATATGGATGAGCGGCCCTATCGAGTGGGTGCAGTAATAAAACGCGCTCATCGTGTTGCGCCAATGCTTCGGGTCGGCGAAGGAATAGAAGTGCCAGCCGCTCTCGCAGTTGTGCATATACTCGCCCTCGCCGTATTCGAAGCTGCCGAGCACACCGTCCCTGTAGAGCTCTCTCATCTTTTTCGGAGCGGGCATATAGGCGTAGTTTTCGGCATAGGCATAGACTTTCCCCGTTCTTTCAACCGCTTCGACGAGCTCCACGGCCTCCTTCATCGTCTGAACGGGCAGAACCTCGCTGAGGACATTTTTGCCGGCCTCCAGGCATTTTATCGCATACGGGGCGTGCTCGTTTGCGTAGTTTGCGAGAACAATGCAGTCCGTATCATGCTTCAAAAACTCGTCGAATTCGGTGTAATAGCTTATGTTGCCGTCGGCGCCGTATTCCCGTTCGGCCTCCTCGAGCCTTTCTTTTCTGAAGTCGCAGACCGCCGCCAGCTCCGCGTTTTCGGCGAATTTGCAGTAGTCCATCATGGACTTGCCGCGCCCCGCTCCGAGAACTCCGATTTTTATCTTCTTCGCCTTTGAGCGGCGGTATATAATCTTATATTCGCTCGCGTCGTCATAGAGCATCCGCGCCGAGTCTATGCCGCATTCCTCAAGCATGATTTCCCAGCGATCCTGCATTCCCATATCGTATTCAACCGGCAAAAAGCCTCCGGAGAGATAGCTCTTCACGGCACTCTGACGGAACTCGTCCGTTGTCAGGTGAACATATCTCACGCCCTTTTCGGACAGGTGGTTGAGAGCGAGCATGGTGAGATATTTCGCAAGTCCTTTTCCGCGAAAATCCTCGCGCACGGCAACCATGTGCATACGGCCGGTGTTGTCCTCCGAATTGACAAAGGCGGTTACGGTTCCGACGTGCTCGCCGTGAAAGTCGATAAAGAACACATCCCGGGCGGGGTCGATATTCTCTATGTCGAGTATTGAGCGGTCAAACTCCTCGTCCCCGCCGCAGTCGGCAATGAGATGTCCGTTCCTGCAGCAGTCGCACCAGGCCTTTTTGTCCGCTTCTGTCCTGTACGTTGACACAGAGAAGCCCTCCGGCAGCGCGTACTGCTTAATAGGTGTTCCGGGCAGCCAATACATTTTTAACTGAGCCATTTTTCTCCCCTCTTTCTGAGTTTTATTTTCACGCTCATTATAAAATAAATCTCCGAAAAACAAAAGAGCTTTTTTGTGTCAATTAAAAGTCCCGGCTTCTTTCGAAACCGGGATTTGGCTTTTGTTGTGTTTTACGGCTTCCAGATGAGCCAGATGAGGAGATAGCCCGTTATGACCGCCGCGAGAGTGAACGGCACGCCGTACTTCATGAAGGTCGTGGCCTTGACCTCGTGCCCCTCCTTGCGCAAGATACCGATGCCCGCGATGTTCGCCGATGCGCCTATCGGGGTCAGATTGCCGCCGAGCGTCGCGCCGCAGAGCAGCCCGTAGTACATGATTTTCGGGTCGATGCCGAGATTCACGGCGATGACGGGTATGACGGTGAGCATGGTGGCAGTGTAGGGGATATTGTCAATGAACGCCGAGAGAATAACCGACATCCAGACTATAACGGTGTAGACGATGAAAACGCTGCCCGAGCTGCCGCCGACCTTCGATATCGCGTTGCCGATTATATCAATAACGCCCGCGTTCTTTATGCCGCCTATGACGACGAAAAGACCGGTCAGCAGGAAGATTGTGTAGTAATCTATCTCCTTGAACGCATTTTTGACAAGCTTTGTGTTCTTGCGGAACAGCTCGCGGATTATGCCGACAAAGAAGAAGAACATACAGATAAGACCGTTTGTTATCTCGGGCTTGTAGAACTGACCCTCCGCCGCGTTGTTCTTATAGGGGATGAACGAAACGGCGATGAGGCAGACAACAGTCGCAATAAGCAGGAAGGTCGGGAACTTGTCCTCAACCTTGGTGCGCTCGTTTATATGTATTTTGTCGTTCTCCTTGCGGAACATGAAGAGGATTATCAGCGCGCTGACAACGGCGCCCGCCTCAACGACCCAGAACATACCGGGCTTGCCCTCGTCAAAAAAGAAGTCTGAGAAATCGAGATTCGCCGCTTTTGCGAGCAGTATAGAGGTCGTATCGCCCACAAGCGTGGCCGCGCCCTGGAGGTTGGACGAGACGGCGATGCAGATAATGCTCGGCACGGGTGAGATGTTGAGCTTTTTGCAAAGCGCGAGCGCGACGGGCGCTATCATGAGAACGGTAGCGACATTGTCGACAAACGCGGAGACGATACCCGCGAAAAGGCTCATGCAGACGACAGCCCACTTGACATTGGGCATCTTTGATATAAGAACATCACTCATCAGCTGCGGCATTTTGGACTCGATAAAGAGATAGACGGTGCCCATGGTGCCGGCGATCATCATGATGACGTTCCAGTCGATTTCGCCGACAGCCGTCTTAAAAGTATAGCTGAAGGTCTCTCCCGAGCCGAGGGCGAAAAAGTTCGCGCCGAAAAGCTCGGGCTTGAATGCGGCAACGGTGCCGAGGATAACGAAGATAACCGCCGATGCAACAGCGACATACGGGCGAATCTTTTGAAACGCCATCATAAGAATATATGTCGCCGCGAATAGCACCAGCGCGGTTACGGTGATACTGCTCATGCTTCACACTCCAAAAATATTTTTTTGCAGCGAACACTCAGCGACTGATTTTCCCCAAAGAAAAAACACGCTCCCGACAGGAGCGTGAAATAGCCAATTCATTAAAGCATGACAATACAAACACCGCATTGCTTCAACCTCAAATAAATAACCCGCCTGTTATGCGGATTATGACAGACTCCACCACTCATTATTCGGCTGCAAAAGGCATTATATAAAAAAAATCAACGGCAGTCAAGAAGTTTTTTCGACAAAACGTAAATTTTACATAAGCTCGGCTATAACGGCGTTTGAAACGAGAAAGCCGCGCCTTGTCAGCGCGATGTGCTCGCCGTCGCAGACCGTGAGCCCCGCCCGCGAGAACCGCTCGCATTTCTCGATTATATTCTCGGGCACGCCGTGGCCGAACCGCTCTTTTACCTCGGAGAATATGAGTCCCTCGCACAGGCGCAGACGGAGCATTAAATACTCCTCAAAGCTCCCGCCCTCGCCGTCGTTTACGGGCTCGCAGTTTGCAATAAAGCTCTCCGTGTCCCGCGGGAAGAAGAATCTTCCGCCGCCGATAAACGAGTGCGCCGAAGGGCCGATGCCGAGATATTCCTCGCAGTTCCAATATTTGAGATTGTGGCGGCTCTCGCAGTCCCGCTTTGCAAAATTTGATATCTCATACTGCATAAAACCGCGCTTTTCGAGCTCCTCGCAGGCGGTGAGATACAGCTCGCAGGTCTTGTCCTCGTCGGGCAGGGCAAGCTCGCCGCGCCTTTCAAAAAAGCGCGTGCCCTCCTCTATTTTCAATATGTATGCGCTGACGTGGCAAACCCCTGCGTCCGCGCAGAAGGCGACACTGTCCCTAAGCGAGTCAACCGTCTGACCGGGTACCGCGAGCATGAGATCGAGCGAAATATTTTCTATTCCCGCGTCCCGGGCGCGCCTGACGGCGAGAGAGACATCGTCCCTGCCGCTGAGCCTGCCCAGGGCGCGGCGTTCGCCGTCGTTTGCCGACTGCATTCCCATGGATATCCTGTTGACGCCCGCCTCTTTGAGCAGGGCGAAATCGAGACCCTTTTTGGCCGCGTCAAACGGGTTGCACTCGACGGTTATCTCGGTTCCCTTTCCCGCAAACTCCCGCGCCGCGCCGACAATTCTTGCGATTCTTTCCGCTCCGAGCGCCGACGGAGTGCCGCCGCCCAGATATATTGTATCGGCGCTTACGCCGTATCGTGACGCCAAAGCGGGAATGCGCCGAAGAAGCGCGTCCGTATAAGCATCCGCCGAATCTTCGTCAAGGCGCAGGGAATAAAAGTCGCAGTAGGGGCACTTGCTGCGGCAGAAGGGAATGTGTATATATATCCCCGTGTTATTTAAATTCATAACCGATGCCTCCCGCCGAAAATCAATTTAATAATAATGTATCTTATCATAACAGCTATGTTTAGGCAATCGGCATGGGACATTATTGACGAATTTTTTGTGCAAAGATTCAACTTTTTGTATGGAAATTGTTGCTTTTTGCGAAAACCTATGTTATAATCGTGAAGTTAGATTTTTTGGTTGGGAGGTAGTTTTTTGGCAAAAGAACAGACAGCCGCGGTAGATCCGCAGGCGGGCTCCGGCGAAGATTCGTCAGGATACGTCTTTCAGAACAGGCGCTATGTCGGAACGAAAGAAACTGTCGCTTACGTCGTCTATGATATGTCGCAGAGCTTCAATATCAACGCGTATACGCAGAGATTCGTTACCAATATTCTTCAGGTCAGCCTGAAGTACCAGAGAATAGCGAACATCATCAACGGCATCTGGGATGTTATCAACGACGTGCTTTTCGGCGCGATAGTCGACAAGACGAGAACCCGTTGGGGTAAATTTAAGCCCTATCTCGTCGCACTCGGTATCCCCGGCACCATAGGCACGTGCATCTATTGGCTCATGCCCCTCATATTTGCGGGCAGAGGTCCGAACGATATCTGGAAATTTATAGGATATCTTTTACTCATGGTCGTGCGCGAGGGCGCGGGAACCTTCCGCGATATAGCGCAAAAGGGTATCCAGTCAACGATAACCCCGCACCCCGTTGACAGAACAAGAATAATCACCATTGCCAATTTCGCCTCCGGCTTCCTCGGAGAGAAGCTGCCCGAGCAGATAATGACCGTTCTCCTCGACCTCATCGGCAGAAACAAGGTCAAGTTTACTCTTCAGGGCACGTTCATCGGCATGGGTATTTTCACCGCGATCGTTGCAGGCGCAGGTGCTATGTGGTTCTTCTTTATCTGCAAAGAGAGAGTCATGCAGTCCGTCGAGCGCCCGAGCATAAAGGCGGGCATCAAGTCGATAATCAACAACAGGCCCATACTTCTTATGACGCTCTCCAAGATGCTCAGCGGCTTCTCGGTCGGCGGCAGCAAGTCGGACTACCTTATCGATGTTCTGAACTTCGCCTCGCTCAATATAATCACCGGTATCCCCGGCTCGATAATCAACCCCATAAGCTATGCGATAGTTCCGTGGTTCAGGCGGCACTTCTCGAGCCGATTCCTGTATATAATGGGTACATATATCGGCGATATCCTGTTAGTCCCCGTATTCTTTGTCGGCTGTATCGGCGGCAAGAAGCACGGACTTTATAAGAAGGTCGTTCCCATGGCGATCGCCCTCACCTTGTGGGAGACGCTGTTTATGATTTTCTACGGCGTGCGTAAGGTCATTCCGACCGAGATGTACAACGAGGCAATGGACTACTGCGAATGGAAGAACGGCTACCGCACAGAGGGCATGACGAGCGTCGCCCAGGGTCTTGCCCAGAAGCTTTCGAGCATCGTCAGCAGCTATATCGCGCTGTTCATCAAGCAGCTTATCGGCTACGACCTGACCGCCTACACAAGAGGCACCGCACAGTCCGACAACACGAAGTTCGGCCTGTTTGCGATGTTCACCATTATCCCGTTTGTGACCACCTCGCTCGGAATCATTCCGATGCTCTTCTACGATCTCAACGACAAGAAGAAGGAGAAGATGTATGAGGAGCTGCTTGAGAGACGCGCTGCGATGTCCAAGGAGGCAACCTCCGGCGACCTCGAAGCTCTCGAGAGACTCGCAAAGGCTCAGATGGATATAGGCAGCAAAAAGAACGAGCTGTAAGACAGTCAAAACAAATCTTCCGCTCGATGAGCGGGGATAAAATAAAACAACGAACAGCCACGGCAGTTTCTGTCGCGGCTGTTGCTGTTTATACGGCGTTGGAAAATAAGTTACAAATTGGAATTTGCGGGGACATTTTCAATTATGGTTCCCCTGCAGGAGAGCCGGCTCGACGAAGCCGATACTGAGGGGTTATTGCACGGATTCGCCGTTTTTCACGGCTGTTTAATTTCTCAACATCTCTTTGTAGGGGTCGGTGACTCGACGTATCGCTGTCGCCGTTGGCTGCACAGGGGACAACTCTCAAGCAGAGAGCGTATTACACAACACGGACGAAATAACCGGATTTCCGGTGATGCTGACGCGTCAAAGGGTTGCCGAATAGCCGACTCCTACAGAGTGAATAGTCACAACCACATAAACCGCGGGCGGATGATGTCCGCCACTACACGTTTCAATATATGTTATCCGCTGCATTTTTGCGGGCGAACAAATTTCGCATCTACGGTGCACATCTTGAAACTGCTCGCCAAATCCCAATTTGTAAATCCGCCTCTCTCCTGACGTTCTTCACAACAGATTTGTTCTTTCACGTAACTCCGACATCGATTATTTCACTGTCTGTCAAATATTTACGTCTGATTTTAATGCAAAAAAGCAAAGTGTTTAAAATTTATACACATTAGGGCAACAATGTTCAATAAAACTGTTGCATTTGCATAAAATTTATGTTATGATTCAGAAGTAAAAATTGCAGACAGGAGGTAATGCTTTGGCAAAAGGAGTAAAAACCGCTGCGGTCGGCAATCAAGCCGGCGGTAATAACGACAATAGCGGATATATTTATCAAAACAGACGCTATGTCGGAACCAAAGAGACGGTCGCATATATTGTCTACGATATGTCGCAAAGCTTCAATATCAACACATATTCGGGCCGCTTTGTCACAAACATCCTTCAGATAAGCTTGAGATTCCAACGAATCATCGATCTTATCAACGGAATTTGGGATGTTGTCAACGACGTGCTTTTCGGCGCGATAGTTGACAAAACACGAACCAGATGGGGAAAATTCAAGCCCTATCTTGTTGCGCTGGGTATCCCCGGCACAATAGGAACCTGCCTTTTCTGGCTGCTTCCGCTGTTCTTCCACGGGAGCAGCTCGGAGAATATTCTAAAATTTATAGTGTATCTTCTGCTTGCCGTTGTGCGCGAGGGCGCGGGTACCTTCCGCGGAATAGCTCAGAACGGCATCAGAGCGACGATAACTCCGCATCCGGTTGACAGAACGCGACTGATAACTATCGCGGACTTTGTTTCGGGCGCTCTCGGAGAAAAACTGCCTGAGCAGATAATGACTGTCATGCTCGACCTTATAAGCAGAGACAAGATAAATATTTCGTATGAGAAGATGTTTGTCGGCATGGGTCTGTTCACCGCTATCGTGGCGGGCGCCGGCGCTCTGTGGTTCTTCCTTATATGTAAGGAGCGAGTCATGCAGTCGGTCGAGACGCCGAGCGTCAAGGCGAGTATCAAGTCGATAATCAACAACAAGCCGATACTCTTGATGACCCTTTCGCAGATTCTCGGAAGCTTCGCCGTCGGCGGAAGTAAGCAGGACTACTATATCGATGTTCTTAACTTCGCTTCCCTCGGTCTTATAACCGGTATCCCCGGCTCTATCATCAATCCGTTCAGCTATATGGCCGTGCCGTGGTTCAGGCGGCATTTCTCGAGCCGCTTCCTCTATATTATAGGAAACAAGATAGACGGAATTCTGCTCGTCCCCGTGTTCCTCGTCGGCTGTATCGGCGGAAAGAAGCACGGACTCTACAAAAATATCTGGGTTATGGGTATCGCAATGATGCTTTGGGAGACCATATTCATGATCTTCTACGGAGTACGCCGCATAATCCCGACGGAAATGTACAACGAAGCAATGGACTACTGCGAATGGAAAAACGGCTACAGAACCGAGGGCATGACAAGTGTTGCCCAGGGTCTTGCGTCAAAGCTTGCCAGTATTTTCAGCAGATACATTTCCAACTATATCAAACAGCTCATCGGCTACGACCTGACAAGATATGTCAGAGGCACCGCGCAGACCGACGAGACAAAGTTCGGACTGTTCGCAATGTTTACAATCGTCCCCTTCCTTACCGGTATGATCAGTATCATCCCGATGCTCTTCTACGATCTGAGCGGAAAGAAGAAGGAGAAGATGTATGAAGAACTGCTTGAGAGACGCGCTGCAATGTCCAAGGAGGCTACCTCCGGCGACCTTGAAGCCCTCGAAAGACTTGCCAAGGCTCAGATGGAGATCGGCAACATGAAGCAGGAGCTTTAATAAATTCGGAAAAAACACCGCATTCCAAACGGATTGCGGTGTTTTTTGCCGTCTGCGCAAGTTGAAAAAATCATATAAAAATAGTATAATATAATCTATCTTCAGCTTACGAGGTTTTACTTATGCCCGAATATGAAAAGATAACATTTGAAAACGGCTTTCGACTGCTTCTGAGCGAGGACGGCAGGGCGAAGAGCTGCTCCATGGGCGTTTGGGTCGGGAGCGGCTCATGCTTCGAGAGCGACGGCACGCAGGGGATATCCCACTTCATAGAGCATATGGTGTTCAAGGGCAGCGCCCGATATTCCTCGGAGGATATCGCCTCGATATCCGACAGGATGGGCGGCGAGTTAAACGCCTATACTGACAAGGAGTGCACCTGCTTTTATACCCGCGTTCTCGCGTCCGACGCGCCCGAGGCGTTCGAGATGATAGCCGATATGGTGACCTCGCCCCGCCTTGACGAGGACGATTTGGAGCTTGAAAAGAGCGTCATATGCGAGGAGATAGCCATGTATGAGTCGAACCCCGCGGATCTCTGCGCGGATCTTTTCTATCTCGTGGCTTTTCCCGAGCAAAAGCTCGGCAAGAATGTTCTCGGCACTCGGGAATCCGTCAACGCGATGACTCCCGATATGCTAAGAGAGCATATGAAAAAATTTTATTCCCCCTCGTCTACGGTCGCCTGCTTCTGCGGAAGCTTCGACAGGGAGAAGATAATATCGCTCTGCAAGCGCTTCTTCGGCTCGCCCGCAAGCGCAGATGAGTTGCCGCCGCTTTCTAAGGCGGAGTTTTGCACGGGAGTGCATATCTTTGACAAAAAGACCGAGCAGAATCAGATAGCAATAGGCTTTTCGGCTCCGTCCTTAGAGTCGGACAGCCGCTTTGCCTGCCAGCTGATAGCCTCAATGCTCGGCGGCTCGGCGTCGTCGCGGCTCTTTCGCCGCCTGCGCGAAGAGCAGGGGCTTGTCTATTCGGTCGATGCCGGTGCGATGTCGTTTTTGAGCGCGGGCGTGTTCGCCGTTACCATGGGCGTGTCGCGCGAGTCGGAGAAAAAAGCGGTTTTGGCGGCGGCGGAGGTCCTGCGCGAGTTCCCCGACACGGTGACGGAAAATGAGCTTGACCTTGCGCGCAGCCACTATCTCTCCGGGCTCATTATGTCCCTCGAGTCGAATTCCGTCCGCGCGTCGCGCTACGGCACGGGCGAGCTGCTGCTCGGCGGCGCGATAAGCGAAAAAGAGCTTGAAGAAAAAATAAGAAATGTCGGCATAGACGAAATACGCACCCTTGCGCGCTCGTTCTCGTTCCTCTCCGACGCCTGTATCTGCGCGGTCGGCAAAACGGCGGGGACGAAGTTCTATAATAAGGTTGTCAGCGCAGGAAAATAATGATATAATTTAGTATAATTCATTTGTGAGAGGCAAACTGTAATGAAGGGAATAAAGGATGCACACAGAATAGTCGTGAAGGTCGGAACCTCCACGCTTACATACGATACCGGAAAAGTCAATCTCAGGCGCATGGATAAGCTTGCGCAGGTTATATCCGATTTGAGAAACTCCGGCACGGAGGTCGCGCTCGTCACCTCGGCGGCGATAGCAGTCGGAGTCGGCAAGCTCGGACTTTCCGAAAGACCGGGCGATATCCCGAGCCGCCAGGCGGTCGCAACCGTCGGCCAGTGCGAGCTGATGTTTATGTACGACAAGCTCTTCTCGGAATACGGCAACACGATAGGTCAGCTGCTCATAACTCGCAGCGACTTTGAAAACGGGGAGCGCAGGGCAAATCTCTCGAACTCCTTTGAGAAGCTCTTCGAGTTCGGCGCTATCCCGGTCATCAACGAAAACGACAGTATCGCCGTCGAAGAAATAGTTTTCGGCGACAACGATACCCTGTCTGCCATGGTCGCAAAGCTTGTCAACGCCGACGCGCTGATAATTCTCAGCGACATTGACGGCCTCTATTCCGGCAACCCGCGCGAGGACGAGAGCGCGTATCTCATCCCCGTTGTCGAGGAGATAACCGACGAGCTCATGTCGATAGCCGGAACAAAGGGCAGCACCCGCGGAACGGGCGGAATGGTGACGAAGCTCCACGCCGCGCAGATAGCTATGGACGCGGGAATAGACACCGTGGTTATGAACGGCGCGCAGCCCGAGGATATATACAGGCTGCTCGACGGCAGGCAGATAGGAACCTATTTCAAGGCGAAAGCTTAACGGAAGGAGCGCACACAATGGGCGCAGGAACTGTTTTATCAATAGCCCAAGGCGCAAAGACGGCTCAGCGGGAGCTCGCCCGCGCCAGAGGAGCAAAGCGCGAAGAAGCATTAAAGGCTATTTCGGCCGCGCTGCGCGAAAATGCGCAGAGCATATTGGAGGCGAACCGCGCCGACATAGCGGCGGCGCGCGAAAGCGGCATGGCCGAGTCGATGATCGACCGCCTGACCCTCTCGGCGGAGCGCATAGAGGGCATGGCAAAGGGTGTTGACGACGTTGCGGCGATGCCAGACCCTTTGGGCAGAGTGCTCTCGGGCGCCACAAGACCCAACGGGCTGAGAATAGAAAAAGTTACGGTGCCGCTCGGCGTTATCGGCATAATATATGAGGCCAGACCCAACGTCACCTCGGATGCTGCGGCCCTCTGTCTCAAGGCTGGCAACGCGGTCATACTGCGCGGCGGCAAAGAGGCGATAAACTCAAACAAGGCAGTCGCAAATATCATGCGCTCTGCGATAGAGAAGGCGGGCATACCCGCAAACTCCGTGAATCTTATCGAGGATACCTCGCGTGAGAGCGCGAACGAGCTGATGAAGCTGAACGGTCTTGTCGATGTGCTCATTCCGCGCGGCGGAGCGGGACTTATCAGAAGCGTAGTCGAGAACTCGACAGTCCCGGTTATTGAAACCGGCTCCGGCAACTGCCACATATATATCGACGAATTTGCCAATATAGATATGGCGGCGGAGATAGTTTTCAACGCCAAGACCTCGCGCCCGTCCGTCTGCAACGCCTGCGAGAGCGTGCTTATCCACAAGGCGGTAGCCGAGGAGGCTATAGTCGCCGTGGCCGGCAGGCTCAAAGAGAAGAATGTCGAGATTTTCGGCGACGAGGTAGTTTGCTCCGTCCTCGATTTTGCAAAGCCAGCAACGGAAGAGGACTGGGGAAAAGAATACCTCGACTATAAAATAAGCATAAAAACGGTAGATAATATCGATGAGGCGATAGCTCATATCGCAAAATACAGCACAGGCCACAGCGAGAGCATTGTCACCGATGACTACCTCAATGCGCAGAAGTTCTTAAACGAAGTCGATTCGGCGGCGGTCTATGTCAATGCGTCGACCCGCTTCACCGACGGCGGCGAGTTCGGCTTCGGCGCGGAAATCGGCATATCCACCCAGAAGCTCCACGCGAGAGGACCGCTGGGACTGAATAATCTGACGAGCGAAAAATATATTGTCTACGGCTCGGGTCAGATACGCTGAAGGAGGAATTAAATCCATGAGCACCAACACAGCTGCAAAAGAAAAGAAAAAATGGGCGTTTCCGCTCGGCGTAGTGACAGTTATCCTCGCCGTTATCGGCCTTGTTACGGTGATTGTTTTCGCCGTGCGCGGGATAGGCAGCCTTACGGACAACAGCGACAAGTTCGAGAAATACGAGCAGTTTCTCGCACCCGTCATAATGAACGACCCCGACCCGTTTGACGATGTCAGCGGCGCGAAGATGAGCCAGCTTATAGACGCATCTATCTGGTCGCTGATGAAGAGCAACATTGATATAGATCAGTTCGAGTATGCCGAGGGCGACGTCTCCGGCGTTATAGTTCCGCAGAAGGATGTCGAAAAGCAGTTCGCAAAGCTCTTCGGCACGGATGTCAAGCCCGTCCACTGCACGGTTGACGGCGGAACCTATACCTTCACCTACGACGAGGCGAAGCAGGCCTATATCGTCCCGCTTACAGGTGTTATGCCGACTTTCATTCCGCGCGTTTTGTCGCAGCAGAAGAAGGGCGATTCGATAATCCTGACAGTCGCCTGCATAAGCGGCGACGGCTGGGAGCAGGATGCCAGGGGCAACTATGTCGAGCCCGCGCCGAGCAAGTATCTCAAGGTGACTCTGCGTGTCAGCGATGACGGATATTTTATCAGCGCCATGCAGAATACCGACGCGCCCGAGACGGCTTCGACTACCGCGCCCAAGACTACCGCACCCGAGACAACTCTCCCCGAGGAGACTCAGGCGGAGACTTCCTCGGAGGCTCCCTCCGAGACCGAGAGCGAGAGCGCGACGGAGGGATAATATATATTATGTATATCCACGCACCGTGTTTTGACCTCGACGAGCTCGCCCGCGACAATCTGCATATACACACCGCTTTTTCGCGCTGCGCAAAGCCGGAGATGACAGTGGAAAATATTTTCGCCGAGGCTGCGCGCATAGGCTACAGAACAATAGCCCTAACCGACCACTACAACGATGATATCGACGACGCAGAGGCTCTGCGCAGACTTGAAACGCTCAGGGAGCAGGGCAAAAAAATCGGCGAGCCGTGCAAGGTGCTCTACGGAATGGAGCTCTCGGGCTACGGCATAGGCAAAACCCTTGAGGGCGATGCCTTCAGAAGTGCTATCGATTACAGGCTCTATTCCTGCAATCACTATCACCTTGATTTTTGGGAGCAGGCGAAAGAAAGGACTCCCCGCGGCTATGCTCGGCACGCGCTTGAGAATGTCACCTCGCTCATAAAAAGCGGCAAGGCCGACTGCATAGCTCATCCGCTGACCGCCGGCTATGTCCGCGCTCTTGAGGACAAAACGCTTGCGAGCAGGGCAATAACCGACAATGAGCTGGGCGACATCATGGCTCTTGCAAAAGAGCACGAGGTCGCGTGGGAGCTCAACATCGGCAATATATACGGCGACCCGGAGTTCAGCCGCAGAATGTGGAATATCGGCAGAGAAACGGGCTCGTGCTTCAACATGGGCGCGGACGCGCATCTGATAAAAAATATCGACTTTGCGCCGCATATGCGCGATATGAAAAAGATACTCGGAATAAAACGGTAAGCATAGCCGCTCATAAAAAGCGGAATCCGAAATGCAATAAAAACCCGCTCGCATTTATTTGCGGGCGGGTTTTCGCCGTTTTAAGAGCATTTTATAAATTTCATCTGCGGAAAATCGCAGAACGCGGCTTATCGGGATTGAATTTACGGGACGAATGGTTTATAATGGTGTGACTTGACGGCTGATTTGAAAGACGGAGGATATTATGTCGAAGATTGTCAACGAAGCAAGAATAAAGAATCCGGTCATAGTCAAAATCCGGGAGCTTTTGGAGCACCGCGCATTTTGGCTGTACCTTTTAACGGACGAGGCCGAGAAAAGAGGACTTGCCCCCAAGGACTTCGCATCGGCGGCCGTAACGCGCTGCGGAATCTCTCAGGGTACGGAGCTGCTTTGACGCAAGACTTGAGCTGCCCAAGGCCATTGCCAAGGGCGACGATATCTGTACGTTGAGATATATAAAAAATGATGGAGACAGGTGAAAAAATGAAAAAAGTAAACACGTCGTTAATCGTAAGGCTGTGCCTTCCTCAATTTGCGGTGGGACTCTTTACAACAATGCTCAATAACTATCTTATTTATTTTTATCAGCCGTCCAAGGAGTCGGGAATCCCGAATCTTATCCCCCAGGGAAGAATCATTCTGGGAGTTCTCACGGTTATAGGCCTGATAAAAGCCGTCGGACATATTATAGACGCCGTCACAGACCCCCTTATAGCGGCGAGCTCCGACAAGAGCAAGAATAAAAACGGCAGAAGGATACCCATGATGCAGAAGGCTGCTATCCCGTTCGGCCTCTGCGCTCTGCTGATGTTCTTCGTGCCGATGAATTCCGTAAGTATGCTCAACGCAGTTTGGATCGCCGCGTTCATGTGGGGCTATTACTTCTTCTTCACTCTCTACATGATTCCGCACAACGCGCTCATCCCCGAGCTGATTCAAGACGGTCCGCTGAGAGTTAACGCATATACAATAAGCTCGTTTTTCTTCGTCACCGGAAGCGCGCTGGGCTATGTCAGCCCGCTTATCGTCAGTATGTTCAAGGGAGCGGGGCTGTCCACTCTCAATTCGTGGAGAATAACCTTTGCTTTCTATACGGTTATAGGCATAATCCTGCTGATGATTCCGGCGTTTACAATAAAAGAAAAGGACTATGTCCGTTCGGTGATTCCCACCGTTTCTTTGGGCGAGTCGCTCAAACACGCTTTTTCGAACAAGCATTTCAGAACAGTTACTTTGGGTCAGCTGCTTGAGAACACGGGCATGGCGTTCTTCCAGGCGTGCATTATGTACTATGTCACCTCCCTCATGGGACTTGCGGAGACTTATTCCGTGCTGATACTCGCCATTTCTATTGCGGGCTCGCTGCTCATGTATCCCATGGTAAACAAGTTCGCGAAAAAAAGAGGCAAAAAGCTTCCCGTTATTTTGGGCTGCCTCGTGTTCTCCGTTGCCGAAATCGTGATATGCTTCAGCGATAAGATTCCGGGCAACAAGCTCGCCGTGGCCTGCGTGTTCGCGCTGTTTGTATCGTTCCCGTTTGCCGTGCTCAACGTGCTCCCCGGCGCGATGATGGCGGATATCATCCAGTATGACACCGTGACCTCCGGCGTAAACCAGGAGGGAATTTTCGGCGCGGCAAAGAGCTTTATCGTAAAAATGGGCAACTCCCTTGCGATAATGATAGTGCCCTCGCTCGTAGTCACGGGCGCCGTGGCGGGAGAAAACGTCGGCGTGCTCGGACTCAAGCTTACCGCGGTAGTCGGCGGCGCGTTCTGCCTTCTCGCCATCTTGGTTTTCCTGCGCTATAAAGAAAAAGATGTCCTCACCACGATAGAAAAGGCAACAAAAGATAAAAAGGAGAATAGCTGAGGCGGTCGGTATGAATATTTCAGCGGAAGAGAGAGCCCTGTATTACGGGGAGCGTCTTGCCGAAGTGATAAGATGCAAGACGGTATCGAAAAAAGACGGATTCGAAGCGGCTGAGTTTTTGAAGCTCAGAGAGGTTATCAAAAAGCTGTTTCCGTTAATGACGGAGAAGGCGGAGCTGAAGATACTCGGAGACGACGCTTATCTCTATAAAATAAAGGGCAGGGACGAGAGCCGAAACGTAATGGTTATGTCTCACCACGACGTGGTCGATGCCACGGGAGATTGGCAGGAGGAGCCCTTCGCCGGAGTTATCAGGGACGGCAAGCTCTGGGGCAGAGGAACAGTCGACACAAAGACGCCCCTGTTCGCCGAGTTCTCGGCAATAGAGGAGCTGCTCGGGGAGGGCTTTGAGTTCCCCGTCAACATATATCTGTTTTCTTCCCACAACGAGGAATACGGCGGAGACGGCGCACTCCTTGCACTCGATTACTTCAACGAGAACAACATAAAGTTCGAGTGGATAATGGACGAGGGCGGCGCGATAATAGATCCGCCCATGGCTGGAATAAGCAAGCGATGCGCCATGATGGCAGTCCACGAAAAGGGAAGATGCACGGCTCAGCTCACGGCGAGCAGCAAGCCCGGTCACGCGGGACTCGAGGGCGGGCACAAGACGCCCGTTATGCGAATGGTCGCGTTTATGGCCGAGACAGACGAGAACCCGCCGTTTATCAGGCGGCTTCACCCCGAGGTGAGGGGGATGTTCGAGGCTCTCGCCCCGCATATGTCGTTTCCAATGAAATTCGTGTTCTCAAATCTGTGGCTGTTCTCCGGCCTTTTGATAAAGCTCATGCCCAAGCTCAACGCCGCGGCGGGAGAGATGCTCGGAACAGGCTGCACCTTTAAAAAGCTCTCGACCGACGAGGACGGAAGCTGCAGAGGCGAGGCGTTCCTGCGCTGCATAAACGATGCGGACTTTTCGAAGGATCTGGACGCGATGAGAGAGGTCGCCGAAAAATACGGCGTTGAAATCACGATAAAAGACTCCGACAACGAGTATTACAAGCCCTCATCACTTGACAGCGACGGGTATAAATACATAAAGAAAACCGTCGAAAAGGTGATTCCGTATGCTGTGGCAGCGCCCTTTATCCTGCCGGCGGGAACCGACGCGAGAAGATTTGTCGGGCTCTCCGACGCGGTAATAAGATTCGCCCCCATTGATATAGACAAGCAGCAGTATGCGTCCGTACACGGGGAAAACGAAAACATAAGCATAGACAAAATCCCTCAGGCGGTAGATTTCTACAAGGAGCTTATAAGAAACTATAAGTAAAAACGCAAGGGGAAATATTCGGTAACTGCAAAAGCGAAGCGGAAACTCTGCTTCGCTTTTTTTGCTTTTTGCGGCACAAAAACAAAAATCCCGCCCGAGAGGGACACTCCGTAAGGAAGTGCGCCTCAGTTATATTCGCCTGACGGCGAGTTGTATTGTCCTTCGGACAGTGGTATTATGCTTCGCATAGTTATATTGCCTGCGGCAGTTTAATCGGCGAATATAATATCACGAAAGCCGGCAGGCTTTCATTTCACTTTCCGAAAGGAAAATATCACTCCGGGCAAAGCCCGGAATATCACTTTTGTCCATAGGCACAGCGAGCTTCGGATTTTGTTACCAAAACCCCTTATAAATCTTTTTTTGGATAGTACAAAAAGAAGGCGGCACAAATTTTGTGCTGCCTTCTTCCTTATGTAGCCTCTCTTGAAATCCGGGCGGGATTCGCTGCATTATAAATGTTCGTTAATCGGCTTTTTATTCGTTCCAATCGAATTTCGTCAGCTTGCCTTTGGTCAGCAGCTCGGGATATCCCCATTGGCGCAACACCTCGTACACTCCGACTGCTACGGAGTTTGAAAGGTTCAGGCTGCGCGCGTCAGAGTCGTTTATCATCGGTATTCTCACGCAGCTGTCGGGATTGTCGTGCAGAAGCTCCTCGGGCAGTCCCTTTGTCTCCTTGCCGAAGACTATGTAGGCGTTGTCGGGGTAAGCTACATCCGAATGAATATGCTCAGCCTTGGTCGAAAAATAGAAAAATTTTCCGCCCGCGTTTTTCTCAAAAAAGTCCGCGAGGTTCTCATAATATGTTATGTCAAGCAGATGTCAGTAGTCGAGTCCGGCTCTTTTTAGCTTGCGGTCGTCAATAGCAAAGCCCATGGGCTTTACTATATGCAGGCGCGAGCCGGTCGCGGCGCAGGTTCGCGCGATGTTGCCGGTATTCTGCGGTATTTCGGGTTCGACGAGAACTATATTAAGCTGCATTTTTGTCCTCCTGTTTCGTGCGCTTTGACAAAACAAAATTTGTCTCGAATCTCGGTGCGCTCCCTGCTCAAAATATAAAGGGAACGCCCGAAGCGTTCTGAAAATTAAAAAGGGGTGTGTTCTTTATGAAAATGGCTCAGTACGGCTCAACTGCCAAAAATGTCATGGCTGCTCTCGCAGTGGGCGGCGCGGCGGCCGCGGTGTCGGGCGCTGTGATGATGAGCTCGGGCAATTCTCTCAAAAAGGCGAAGAAGAATGTCAAGAAGAGCGCCGCCAAGGCGATGAAAACCGTCAGCGGCATAATGGACGAGATGTCCTCCAAAAACTTCAAATTCTGATTTCGGCAGGGACTCGGCCGCCCGCACGGTTATTCCGCGGCGGCGTTATAGAGTCCCATTGCCTTTTCCGTCTCCCCGTTTACGAGCAGGGGAATAGCGTCGCAGGCCTTGAGACAGGCGGAGCGCAGATGCTCGAGGTCGTCGCCCTTTAAGGCGGAGAGCACCCAGTCTGCAAGCGGCTGCTCAGGGTGGAGCTTTGCGCCGATGCCGAGCTTTATGCGCGGGAATTGATCGCTTCTAAGCTGATATATTATGCTCTTTATTCCGTTGTGTCCGCCGTCCGTGCCCTTGCGTCTGATTCTGAGTCTGCCGCAGGGGAGGGAGATGTCGTCGAAAATCACTATTATCTTCTCGGGCGGGATCTTGTAGAACGAGGCTATGTCGCGCACCGCCTCGCCGGAGTTGTTCATGAAAGTCTGGGGCTTGGTGAGGATGCAGCGCCTGCCGCTTATCTCCGCGTCGCCGATAAGGGCGTTGAACTTCAAGCGGTTTATTTTTATGCCGTTCTCCTGCGCGAAGAGATCGAGGCAGAGAAAGCCCGCGTTGTGGCGGGTGAATTCATATTCCTTGCCCGGGTTGCCGAGCCCGACTATCAAAAATTCGGGTGCGCCGACAGCGCGGGGAGTGCGTCTGAAAAAATTCATATCTTTTTCCTTACATTTTATACGGACGCCCGGTCTCCCGAGCGCCCGCAATTATTTTACTTTATCAGAACTTTATATCGATTGCAAACTTCTCGGCGTTTATCATATCGAACTTCACGAAGGTCTGATCCGCAGCGGACTTGTTCTCCGCAAACACGATGCTCGGATTGAGCTTCTTGAGAGCCGATTTCACATCGTCGGGGCTGTTGTAGCCCTTGGCGAGGACATTGAATGTAAAGGTTCCGGTCTCGCCGGGAGCTATCGTCACATAGTCGGCCTCTCTTGTGCGCGAGCAGACCCAAATATTGTCTGTTCCGTTCGCGTCGCTCTTGGCGTTTGAGATGACTATCGCAATATTGGAGCGGTTCTTTATCGCGACTGTCTGGGTGTAAACATTCCAGCCGTCGAAGTTGTTCTCATAGACCTTTGCAACGTCATTCTCGCTCATGCCGTAGAGGGAGCGGAGATTGGTTTTGTAGACCTTGGGGTAGCTCTTGTATGCGACCATTGCGGTATCGTCAACAGTTATCTCTTTTGCGGAAGCTGTTCTCTTGTTTCCTGTGGGAATAACTCCTCCGATCATGAGTCCGCCCACGACAATGGCCGCGGCCGCGATAACGGCAATAATAATTATAGCCGCCTTTTTGCCTTTCTTCATGGCAATTTCACCGTCTTTCTTTTTTAGATTTTATGCTTATAGGGCTGCTTTATCTTTACCCAGCCCTTTTTGACCGTCTGTCTTGAGCGGGCGACTGCGAGCGAGTTGTCGGGGACATTCTCGGTCACGGTAGACCCTGCCGCCGTGTATGCGTTTTCGCCGACCTCAACGGGAGCCACGAGGCAGGTGTGGCAGCCGATGAATGCGCCGTTCTTGATTGTGGTGCGGCTCTTTTTGTTGCCGGAGTAGTTTGCCGTCGCGCAGCCGCAGCCGATGTTGATTCCCGTGCCGAGATCGGAGTCGCCGATATAGGAGAGGTGGGATATCTTTGTGTCTGCGCCTATCGTGCTGTTCTTGACCTCGACGAAGTTGCCGACGTGAACGGACTTGCCGATAACGCTGCCGGGACGGATACGCACAAACGGGCCGATATCCGCGCCGTTCAATATATTCGACGAGTAGCAGACCGAGCGGACGAACGAGACGCCGTTTTCTATCGTGCTGTTTTCAACGAGCGAGTCGGGGCCTATCGTGCAGTCCTCGCCGATAACGCTGTCGCCCTTAATGACGGAGCCAGTGAGTATCACCGTGTCTCTGCCGATTTTTGCGCCGGGGCAGATTATAACCCCGTCGGTGCAGGGGATTGACACGCCCGCGCGCATATGCTTCTCCAATTCGCGGCGACGCGCAAGCTCGTTGAGCTCGTTCAACTGAACCCTGTCGTTCGCGCCGAGGATTATGTCCGCGCTCTGCGCAGTGAAAGAGCCCGCGCGCAGACCGTAGGATTTTATCTCCTCGAGAGCGTCGGTGAGATAGAACTCTTTTTTTGTGTTCTCGCCGCTTGCGCGCTTTTCGCTGAGTGCGTTGAGAGCTCTCATAAGAGCCTCGCCCTCAAACCAGAACGCGCCGGAGTTCACTTCTCTGACTGCCGCTTCCTCGGCAGAAGCGTCGCGCTGCTCGACTATCCTTTCAACCGAGCCGTCCGCCGAGCGGATTATCCTGCCGTAGCCGGTCGGGTCGTCTATCTCTGCGGAGATTACTGTGACGCTGTTGCCCTCTTTTCTGTGCAGGGTGAGCGCGTCGTATATTGTCTTTGCGTCGATGAACGGAGCGTCGCCGTTTAAGACGAGAACATCGCCGCCGGTTTTCTCGATAAAGCTGCCCGCCTGCAAAACGGCGTGACCCGTGCCGAGTCTCTCGCTCTGGAGCACTGTCGCGCAGCTGTCCGCAAGGTGCGCGTCGAGGTATTCCGCGCCGAAGCCCTTGACAACGCATATGTCGTCTATGCCGCTCTCTTTTACTGCGCTTATGACCCAGTCGATCATCGGCGCAAACAGAACCTCGGCGAGAGCCTTCGGTTTCTTGCTCTTCATTCGTGTGCCTTCGCCCGCGGCGAGAATAACAGCACATTTATTATCCATAAAGCTCATTGTCCTTTCGTTGTTGATATCCGTGCGGTATCTTAAAGTATATTATGACAGAAAAAGTGCAAAATTACAAGACATTGTGCAAAGGACGGCGCGAAATTTCAAAGATTTTATAAAAGTGACTTTAAGCTTTGAGCCGGGGAAAGCGTGAAGCGTATGACAGTCGGCAGCCTTTAATGGCGATATATCAAACCTGTACAAAAGAAAATCCGCAAAAATCGTTATTTTATTGTAAAAATATATGGTATTTTTCATGTCGGTCTGTTATAATAACATGAGGCGAAGACGCAGCCTTTATTTTTCTGCGTCTTCTTCGCAGCTAAAAACACTATTTACGGAGGTATATCATGGCTCACAAGTACGTTTATTTGTTCTCCGAGGGCAACGCTCAGATGAGAGAGCTTCTCGGCGGTAAGGGCGCGAACCTTGCTGAAATGACAAACATCGGTCTTCCTGTTCCTCAGGGCTTCACAATCACCACCGAGGCCTGCACCCAGTACTATGAGGACGGCCGCGAGATCAATCCCGAGATCATGGCAGAAATCAACGAGTACATCGTCAAGATGGAAGGCATCACCGGCAAGAAGTTCGGCGATAAGGAGAATCCGCTTCTCGTTTCCGTGCGTTCCGGCGCCCGCGCTTCCATGCCCGGCATGATGGACACTATTCTTAACCTCGGTCTTAACGAGGAGGTTGTTGAGGCTATCGCAGAGAAGTCCGGCAATCCCCGTTGGGCTTGGGACTGCTACAGAAGATTTATCCAGATGTATTCCGACGTCGTTATGGAAGTCGGTAAGAAGTATTTCGAGCAGCTCATCGACGCTATGAAGGCGAAGAAGGGCGTTACCCAGGACGTTGAGCTCACCGCCGACGACCTCAAGGAGCTCGCTGCTCAGTTCAAGGCTGAGTACAAGGCAAAGATAGGCAAAGATTTCCCGAGCGATCCCAAGGAGCAGCTCATGGGCGCTATCAAGGCTGTTTTCCGTTCGTGGGACAACCCCCGCGCAAACGTCTATCGCCGCGACAACGATATCCCCTATTCGTGGGGTACTGCCGTTAACGTCCAGTCCATGGCGTTCGGCAACATGGGCGATGACTGCGGCACCGGCGTTGCGTTCACCCGCGACCCCGCAACCGGCGCCAAGGGCCTCTTCGGTGAGTTCCTCACCAACGCACAGGGCGAGGACGTCGTCGCAGGCGTACGTACTCCCATGAAGATAGCCGAGATGGAGCAGAAGTTCCCCGAGGCTTTCGATGAGTTCAAGAAGGTTTGCAAGATCCTTGAGGATCATTACAGAGATATGCAGGACATGGAGTTCACCGTCGAGCACGGCAAGCTCTTCATGCTCCAGACCCGTAACGGCAAGAGAACCGCTCAGGCTGCTCTCAAGATTGCCTGCGACCTCGTTGACGAGGGCATGAGAACCGAGGAAGAGGCCGTTCTTATGATCGAGCCCAGAAACCTCGACACCCTTCTCCATCCCCAGTTCGACGCAAAGGCACTCAAGGCCGCTACTCCTATCGGCAAGGGTCTCGGCGCTTCCCCCGGCGCAGCTTGCGGCAAGATAGTCTTCACCGCCGACGACGCCGAGGCTTGGAAGGCAAGAGGCGAGAAGGTTGTCCTTGTCCGTCTTGAGACCTCTCCCGAGGACATCACCGGCATGAAGGCCTCTCAGGGTATCCTGACTGTCCGCGGCGGTATGACCTCCCACGCAGCCGTTGTTGCCCGCGGCATGGGCACCTGCTGCGTCTCCGGCTGCTCCGAGATAATCATGGACGAGGAGAACAAGAAGTTCACCCTCTCCGGCAAGACCTTCCATGAGGGCGATTTCATCTCCATCGACGGCTCCACCGGTAACATCTATGACGGCATCATCCCGACTGTTGACGCTTCCATCGCAGGCGAGTTCGGCAGAATCATGGGCTGGGCCGACAAATACAGAACCCTTCAGGTTCGCACCAACGCAGACACCCCGCGCGACGCAGCCAAGGCTGTTGAGCTCGGCGCAGAGGGCATCGGCCTTTGCCGTACAGAGCATATGTTCTTCGAGGCTGACAGAATCGCCGCCTTCCGCGAGATGATCTGCTCCGACACTGTTGAAGAGAGAGAAGAGGCTCTTGAGAAGATTCTTCCCTATCAGCAGGGCGACTTCGAGAAGCTCTATGAGACCCTTGAGGGCAAGCCGGTAACCATCCGCTTCCTTGATCCGCCTCTCCATGAGTTTGTTCCCACCGAGGAGGCCGACATCAAGGCTCTTGCGGCTGCGAAGCACAAGTCCGTTGATGAGATCAAGGCTATCATCGCTTCTCTCCACGAGTTCAACCCGATGATGGGTCACCGCGGCTGCCGTCTGACCGTCACCTATCCCGAAATCGCAAAGATGCAGACCGCTGCCGTTATCCGCGCTGCTATCAATGTTCAGAAGAAGCATCCCGACTGGAAGATCGTTCCCGAGATCATGATCCCGCTTGTCGGCGACGTCAAGGAGTTCAAGTTCGTCAAGAAGATTGTTGTCGAGGTTGCCGACGCTGAGATAAAGGCTGCCGGCATTGATCTCGAGTACGAGGTCGGCACCATGATCGAGATCCCGAGAGCGGCTCTCACCGCCGACGAGATCGCTGCTGAGGCTGATTTCTTCTGCTTCGGCACCAACGACCTGACTCAGATGACCTTCGGCTTCAGCCGTGACGATGCAGGCAAGTTCCTCAACGCTTACTATGACACCAAGATCTTTGAGAACGATCCGTTCGCAAAGCTTGATCAGAACGGCGTAGGCAAGCTTATGCAGATGACCATCTCGCTGAGCAAGCCCGTCAACCCGAAGCTCCACTGCGGTATCTGCGGTGAGCACGGCGGCGACCCGAGCTCTGTCGAGTTCTGCAACGACATCGGCCTTGATTATGTCTCCTGCTCGCCCTTCCGCGTGCCGATCGCACGCCTCAGCGCAGCACAGGCTGCTATTAAACAAAGATAGGCTATCGTCCCGTTAGAGGAAAACTGAATAGACTTATCGTATGTACGGTGAGAATGCTCGTCATTCTCACCGTATTCTTTTATTTCAACGCTTGCTTTTCCTTTTCTTCCCTCAATACAGCCGATAATCGCCTGTTTACTGCCCAGAGTAAAATTTAAGTCCCAACGATAATGCCCGTCGTCAATCGGCGTGATTCGAGAAACAAATTTATCAATGATATTTTCGCTGATTTTGGGTCCGGAAAAGTCTATAACCTCATCAAGCGCCTTTTTGATTGCTTCCATATCCAATGACTGTACGGTTTCATCCGAAGTAATATTCAACTTATTCAGTTCTTCATTCAAGGCGGCAATTTCCGTTTCGGCTTTTTTACGCATTCCTTGGAATTGCTCTTTGGAAATCTCGCCGTCGGCACGCATAGCAATCAAATTGTCCATTCTCGCCGTTGCACGGGATAGTTTGCCCTGTATAGCTGAAATTGTGGCTGTATTTTTATTGTTGTCAGATTGGTAGCACTCTTGGAGCAGCTTATATGCTTCTATAACAGCACTCTTTCTGTCCGTCCAAATGGTTTCAAAAATCTTTTTTGCCATTAAATCCAGTTTCCAATCCCCGATCATACGAATACCGCAATATCCCTCCGCATCAAGACCGTTCTTTTCCCGAAACGATTTGCTTCCGTTATTCACTTGGTTGTAGCATTGATAACCAAACACGGTATCGCCCCGTTGGTTTTTTCTCCATTTGTTTTTTCGGAAAGTAGAGCCGCAGGCACAACGGAGCTTCCTCAACCAGACATCTTGCGAAGCCTTTTTACCGTAAGTGCGTTCTCCTTTGTTGACTATCATTTTTGTTGTCCGACTTTTACGGATTTCCTCGCACCGCTTAAAAACTTCTTCGGAAATAATCGGCTCAAAATCGCCTTTTACATAGAGATAAGTGCTTTCATCAAGGTTCTTTATGCGCTTTTGTTCCAGATAGTTGTTGCTATACGACTTCAAATAGCATTTATACCCCATATAGGTTGCGTTACGGAGAATACGGCTGATTTTTGAAACGCTCCAGCTGACATTTCCGTGACCGTCTTTTCTTTGGCATCTGCAAAGTTCCTTGCAGATTTTTGTTTCTCCAAGTCCCTCTAAATAAAGGTCAAAAATCATTTGTACCGTTTCGGCCTGCTCTTCATTGATAACATATGTGCCGCCAACCCGATCATATCCGATGATATTTCCGCTGCCATACAAAACTCCGTTATCACGGCTGATTTTCTGCCCTGCACGGACACGCTCTGAAATTTTACGGCTTTCCTCTTGGGCGAGAGTAGCCATAATCGTTAAGCGCAGCTCGCCGTCGCCGTCCATAGTCCAAATATTATCTTCAACAAAATAGACTTCTACGCCGTAGTTCTTTAACTGTCGTGTCATAACAAGCGTATCAACGGTATTACGGGCAAAACGACAAACCTCACGAGTAACGATTAAGTCAAATTCTCCCTGCTTTGCGTCCTCAATCATCTGCATAAAAGCAGGGCGTTTTTTAGCTTGTGTGCCGGTGATACCCTCGTCGATATATTTGTCAAGCACCGTCCAATTTGGGTGATAGGTTGCTTGATCTTCATACCATTGCATTTGATTTTCCAACGCAGCTAATTGTGCCTCATGCTCGGTAGAAACACGCCCGTAAAAAACGATTTTCCTTTCTCTATTCCTATCTAAAAATGTAGTATTAGGAATCCTAAAAGCTGTATTTCCTTGAATCATAATAGTTCCTCCTTTGATTTGGTAACTCTATTGTACTTACAAACAGCCCGATTGGGAAATGTGCGAATTTAGCCTCTTTTTCGCATTGATATATGTCTGTTTGTTTACGAGCCCCTTTTCAAAAAGGATTTCGATTAAGAGTACAGCCGCATATTCATTATCAATTTTAATGTTTGGTGTCATAGGCCGTCCTCCTATCTGTTCTTCGGAATCAACTCATAATCAAATCCTTTTCTGTGGTTGCAGTATGTGCAGGTATCTTTTTCGGTTTGCTTCCGATCAACCCGCCGCAAAACAAAAGCACCCGAACCGTCAAAATTCTCGGCACAGGTGCTACAAAGGCAAAGGATTAACTTTTTCGGTACGCTGTCAATCAGTCCAACGCTGACAGCCAAAGCGTGATTGATACCATGTATATGCTTTTCGGATAAGTGACCGATAAAATCACGCAGGCGGCGTTTGTCAATGGTTCGTATCTGCTCCAAAAGAACAAGCGAGGGCAGTTCCAAGCCGTCCTCTGCGCTGATAAAATAATGGGTAGGCAATTTGGGCTTAGCGTCCTTTTTGCTTGTAATAGAAGCGACAATCACCGTAGGACTGTGCTTGTTGCCGACATCGTTCTGAATAATCACAACGGGACGATAGCCCTCTTGTTCCGAACCGACACCTTTTCCCAAATCGGCGTAATAAATATCGCCTCGCAAATATGTGTGATTCATAGTAATAAAAGTGACCTCCTTTGAATTTTTAGGCGGTATATCGCCTATGTAGAGGTCAAACAGCAAAACAGAATTAAGGCCGAAGAAATCCAAACGATTCCTCGTTTCACAGACCTGTCCTGCCGTTTGACCGTTATTTTCAAACAATCCTATTTGTCCTCGACACCCCGGATTATTATGGGAAGTCATCAAACGGCCGACGGCTTATCAGCTCCACGGGAATCTCACCCCCGGTAGGTTCTCTACCGGCTGCTCTCATTGGTTGCGACGGTTTTATCACGCTCGACCTGTGACTGAACAGGAGTATCATTAGCCCTATTGCCTGTCCTCGCCGTATCGGGAGCCGCCCGATATTGATAGCTGGCTGTTAATCGCTCCCTGCCGGAGAACGAAAAGCCAAAGACCATAATCATTTCACAGGTGTAATCTTGTTACTTTCGTTTCCGGCAGATCGTGGCGCAGCCGCTAATGTGGCTCATGCTCATCACAATAGCAATAGGAAAGTGTTTGATGAATGGGTATTTAGTTGTCAAAGGGCACGCCCATTCACCGCACAAAAGGGAAAACAGGCAGAGAGCTTTTTATACCTCTCCACCTGTTTCCTCACTTAAAAGGCAAATTGTAACCCTATTCGGAAAGAATTTTTTTAATTTTTTCAACCGCAGCATTAACAGACTTTATGACTGCGGGGTGCTTACAACCCTCCATTTCTGCAATTTTGTCGTATGTAAGCCCCGCAAAATAATACAACACGAGCCGTCGCCGTTGTGTTTCGGGTAGTTGGCTAATGGCTTTATGCAGGGTTTCATACTGCAAGTTCCGAAAAACGGCGTCCTCAACCGATTCCGGGGGCGTTGTTGCTCGGTTATAGAGAGTAGTTTCGGTAAGCTCTGAATGTTCGTAGTGTCTGTCCCATTCATTGAGAATGGAAAGGTCGTCCAATTCAAAACCGTCTATTACCTCGAACAGTTCTCGTGTTATCTGTAATTCCTGCATTACACCTTGTCCGTCCCGAAAGGAAATTAAATATCTGCCCTCTTTTTCGGAAAGCGTATAAGGATTATATTTGTCTTTTCTGCGTTTTGGGCGCTTTTCGTCCATAGTCGTTACCTCCGATCAATCTGAAATTTGAAAAATTTAGATTGACCGGGGCGGTGAACGACAACGAAATAGATTCGTTTTCTTACATACAAAAACGCACCTGCATAACGGCAAAAAGCGCCGCAACGCAGGTGCGTGTGTTTTTATTTCATTACAACTATGGCTTGTGGGTTCAGTGTGTGAGCCAAACTGTCCCGAAAAATAAGTAGGGCTTTTTTTGACCGTGTACCGTCAGGGTATATGCGGTCTACTGCATACGCTCATACTCGCTGCTCATTATCAGCAACGAGGCATTGGTGTCTGTCCAACGCACAAAAATCCCCCCAATCCAAAAACTCGGAATTGGGGGATAGGCATATTGAAATTCCCCGACAAAACCTCGTTTTTTTTATTTGGCGGGGCTGTTCAATCTATTGAGTTCAAAGACATACGAACTGTCTGTTCACTAATAATTGACTTGTTATGCCATTATAAACATGGCATAAATCAGTAAAATTATAAATATGGGGGGTGAACCGGCAGTGCATAACATACCTGAAATTCTCGGAGTAATCATAAAATCTGCCCGTCAGCGTGCGAATATCACAATGGAATCGCTGGCAGAGAAAGTGGGAATCACCGAGCGATACTTATATCGGATTGAGAATGAGGGCAAAAAGCCCAGCTATGATGTTCTCTATAAGCTAATACGTGAGTTAGCCATTTCATCGGATTCGATTTTCTATCCTGAGAAGCCGTCTAAAGATTCCGAGATAGAAGATATCGTCCGTATGCTTTACAACTGTGATGAACGATCTATGCAAATCATCAAGGCAACTGTAAAAGCCGCATTGGAAAGTCAGGCAAAGGAGCGGCCATAAAATGTTTTCCAGCAGTAAAAGGGCCGATGACCTATGAATAATCACAAGGTCATCGGCTCTGCGTCTATGCGTCTGGCTCTTTAATGACAATCACAGTCATTTGCTGTGCATTGATTAGTATTTCTTGTTTACACTTCGGGCAATATAAAGGAAACTTTTCTAATACGGTATCTTCTCTCAATTTGAGCCTTGTTTTGCCGTTACATTTCGGACATAACAACCATTTTTCTTTTTTCATTTTTCACCTATCAGTAAATAAATCAGATTTGGACTTGCAGGATAAATAATTCTTCTGTTTTCCCATTGAAAATTACGATTAGACATTTTCATCTAAAAAACAGGAGCAACACCAATTTTGTTTCAGGTGCTGTTTCTGTTTCAGTCATAACCTTATTTGTTGACAATATTTTTGCTTCCCATATAGGTTAAAAGGAAATACGCACCGTATATCAAAATTACAAATCCGGCTGTCAATACAATGCTCGAAGCTATATTCACCTGACCAAGCTGAATGAGCAAATTATAAACAGCTTTGATACCTACAATTGAATGAATGATTGCCAACAAAAGCGGTATCATAAAATAGCTGAAAATTTGAGTAAAAAGCGCCTTGTCAAGCAATTTTTTGTCTGCGCCCAACTTTTTGAGCAGGCAATACCGTTCTTTGTTGTCGGCGGCTTCGGAAAGCTGCTGGATGGCTAAAACAGCCGCACCGGTAATTATGAATACAAAGCCAAGATAGATTGCTAAAAAAGCGGCAGTCGCTTTATCAGTAATATTTCCCGCATAAATATTGATTTTGCTTTTGTAAATCATAAACGCTGCTTCTGCACCGGCTTCGTTTCGGTATTCTTCAAGTTTCTCCTGAAAAGATATGGATGCCTCATCGCTAATACAGTTGATATTTAATACTCGTTTCTGTTCCCACAAGTTTTCGGTTAAGCTGTCATCAACCACAAAAACAATTCCCCCGAAATATCGGTTTCCAAAGGTGAGCCGCTCTGCTCTTTTCGCAGTCTGCAAGGCATTTCCTTCCACCGTAACCGGAATGTTTTTGTCAATAAACTGATCGGCAACCACAGATAAACCACTGTCTTCATAAACAATCAGATATTCATTATCTGACAGGTTGCAAGGAGTTAATCCGTTTATTTTTCGGAGCTGATTGTATTCGGACAATTTCATAAAATACAGCGGAGAGTCGCTGATATTAGAGCCCAAAACGGATAAGTCCAAATCATAATCACCGTACTTGCCACCTGTTTCCTCCATATTAAAAAAGCTGTATTCCGCATAGTTTTTGATTTCCCTGCTGGTTTGGATTTCTTTCGGAAAATTGATAAAAATTTCCGGAATATCTTCTTCCGGATTAGATTCCGGACCACGGTATTCACCGTCTAAGCTGAAATCGTAGGCAACCTGTTCTCTTAATTGAGCTGAAATAATATTTTGAGCACTGTACCCAGAGGAAAAAACAACGATAACAAGAAACAGGACAAGGCAAACAATTGACATCGAAATAAAGTTTGTATTGATTTTGCTATTTAACTGTTTGATTACAAACATATTAAGACCTTTGTAATAGAATTTTTTCTTAGATTTCAGTAATTTCATAAAAATGCCGGAAAGAGAAAAAAAGAGCAGGAATGTTCCGACCGCACCCAAAACAACGGGGATTTTGATATAATTTTCATTGGGATTGGTTGTAGCGTCATATTGAAGAATGACAATATATGCAACCGCCAGCATAGCAACCGAAACAACAAAAAGGATTACTGATACCAATGTGCTTTTTATTTTCGGAGTTTCATTTTTCTTTTCACCATACAAAAGGTCGATCAACTTTGCCTTGTGCAGTACAACCGCGTTAAAAAGAATGACAATCAAAAAGATAATGGCAAAATATTCGACACTTTTTACAGCCGCGTCAAAAGAAAAGATGAATTTGTATTTTGTTAAATCGGCTTCAAAAAGATTTGCAGTAAAGATTGACATAAACTGTGAACCCAATATTCCCAAAAGAAGTCCCACAGCTAATGCAACAATCGCGATCAATACCGTTTCAAGAATCAAGACGATTGATATTTTTGATTTTTCCATACCGAGAATCATATAAACGCCAAGCTCTTTTTTTCGGCGCTTAATAAAAAAGTTGTTGGCGTATACAATTAAGAATCCCAATATGACAGCGACAAAAACAGATATGACAGAAAGCATTGCCACAATAGGCGGTGTTTCCAAGACGGGAACTTTTGTGATTTCCATCAGTTCTTGCTGGGCGTAAATAGAATTGAACATATAGAAAATGCTTACGCCTAAAACAAGAGTGAGAAAATATATGGCATAGTCACGCAAACTTTTTCCTATGTTTTTGAAAGCAAGTTTAGTCAGCATTCAAATCACCCCCAAGCAGAGCGATTACTTCCATAATACGGTCAAAAAATTCCTTGCGGCTTTCTGTTCCGCGGATAATTTCATTGAACAACTTTCCGTCCTTGATAAAAAGAATCCGTTTACAGTAGCTTGCGGTAAATGCGTCATGGGTAACAAGCATAATAGTGGCGTTGATTGCTTCGTTTAGTTTTCTGAAACTTTCAAGCAGCATACGGGCTGATTTTGAATCCAAAGCGCCGGTCGGTTCGTCTGCTAAAATCAGACTTGGATTTGTGATGATTGCACGAGCCGCCGCAACCCTTTGTTTTTGACCGCCAGAGATTTGATACGGGTATTTTTTCAAAATATCAGTAATATCCAGCAGTTCAGCAATTTGCCGCACCTGCTTGTCAATCTGATCAGTGGGTGTTTTTGTGATAGTCAGCGCAAGCGCAATGTTTTCAAAGGCTGTGAGTGTATCCAGCAGATTGAAGTCCTGAAAAACAAAGCCCAGCTTTTCACGGCGGAACTGAGATAATGCGGCTGCTTTCATAGAGGTAACATCTTTTCCGTCCACATAAATATGTCCCGAAGTTGCAGTGTCTATGGTGGATACGCAGTTTAACAGGGTTGTTTTACCGCTGCCAGACGCGCCCATAATGCCGACATATTCTCCCTCAGCAATTTCAAAACTAATATTGTCAACAGCTTTTGTGATATTCCCCTTGCTTCCGTAATATTTTTCAAGATTTTCCACTTTTAATATGGTGTTCATGGATAAATTCCTCCTAATGGTATGAGTTTAACGATTGATAGTACCATTATATCAACGAAAAACCACCGTAACCATTGATGTACCTTACAGAAAACGAACATTTTTGTCACATAAGAGAACAGACCGCACGGCAGATAACCCGCTGTGCGATCTGTCTTTCTATTATTCTTCTTGCAGTAATGTCAAGCTGTCTTTTGGAAAAACAATCGTTATGGTCGTGCCGCTACGAACTTCGGAAGAAGCATAGATATTTAAGTGCATTTTATTACAAAGCTGTCTGCAAAGGTAAAGCCCTAAGCCGGTGGATTTTGTGAAATTTCTTCCGTTCTGCCCGGTAAAACCTTTGTCAAAAATTCTGTTTATGTCGTTGTCCGCAATACCGATACCATTGTCCTCAACATGAAGCAATACGCTGTCCTTGTTTTCTTCTGCCGAAAACAAGAGAGCAGGATTGTCACTTCTGTATTTGATACTGTTGGAAATAAGCTGCCCCAAAATAAAATCCAGCCATTTGGAATCGCTATAAATTGTTTTCTCCAAGTTATCAAATTGCAATCGTATATTGCAGGCAATCAATTGTTTTGCGTGTTTCTTTACAGCCGATTTGACGACTTGCTCCAAAGACAGCTTCCGTACAGAATAATCTCTTTCTAAGTGAATGCTACGGGCATAGTATAGAGCCTGTTCTACATAGCGGTCAATGCGGGTTAATTCTTCTTGAATGTTGCCTGTAACATCATTTTTGTTGTTTTCGCAGATTAAGTCAATGCAGGAAATCGGTATTTTAATTTCGTGAATCCAAGTTTCCACATAATCGTGATAGTCCTCATTCAAATGACGGTAAGCAGCAATTTCATCATTCATTGCTTTTTTCGTTTGCCTTAAAACATCATATAGGATTTCACCCTCTGCAAAATCGGGTGTATCCAAAACAGAAACAAGCAGCTGCTTTTTATCCAATTTTTCCAGAGAATCATATAGTTTACTGTAATAGCTTCTTTTCTTGAAATACTCCCCAAAAAACGGAACAAGTGCAGCCAACAGCCAACAAATGCAGATAAAGACAATCCCACTGATGTTAAGACCTAAACCATATAACAATCCTGAAATTGTAGCAAGCATGACCGTCTGACAAACAAGAAACAGCCATTTTTCTTTTAAGAATCCTATAAAGCTCATATCATGTATCCCTGTCCTCGTTTTGTTGTAATCAGTTCCGGCGCACCGATTTCCTCTATCCGTTTTCTCAGGCGGTTTACATTTACCGTGAGCGTATTATCATCTACAAACACATCTGACTGCCACAGCGCATTCATCAAGTCGTTTCGTGAAACGATTTTACCGGCGTTGTTGATTAGCAGTGTCAAAATTTTCATTTCATTTTTAGTCAATTCCGCTTCGCTGCCCCCATAGGAAATTTTGCTTTGTAACGGATAAATCGTAATTCCCTTATACTCGGCTTTTTCTGAAATACCCTGACCGTTGCAGCGTTTCAAAACAGCGGAAATCCGCGCAAGCAAAATTTGAGAATGATAGGGCTTGGTAATGAAATCATCTGCACCAAGATTCATACTCATCAATTCGTCCATATCGGTGCTGCGGCTGGTAACAATGATGATCGGTATATCAGACAGTTTCCGAAGTTCACGGCAGACATAATATCCGTCAAAAACAGGTAAATTGACATCTAATAAAATTAAATCCGGTTTTGCTTGCAGTGCATGAGAAATAATGTTTTGATAATCATCATCAAAACTGCAATTATATTGATAGGAAGACAGTAGTTTTACAAGCTCTGTCCGTAATTTGGTATCATCTTCAATAATATATATTTTCAATTTGGTTTCACCAGCCTTAGGATAGAAAGCAGAATAACAAAGTCTCTTGTTTTATTGATCTTCATATACAGCGCCTTCTTTCATATCAAGCAAATCAGTAATATGCACTAAAATTTCCTGCACAACCGACAAGTTCAACGAATAAATTATTTGATTTGCTTTTCTTTCGGCAGTAATAATTTCTGCTCTTTTCAGTACATCAAGGTGTCGGGAAATCGAGGGCTGAGATATATTGAAATGATCGGCAATCTCTCCGGCACTCATATTTTTCCATTTCAGCATTTTTATAATTTCTCGTCTATATGGACTTGTCAATGCGTGAAAGAAATCTTCATTCATATTTAATGCCCCCTTATATTTTTTATTATAGCTAAAATGCTAAATATGTCAATGACTTCTGTCTAAAAACGGCAGGGGGAATTCCTGCCGTTAAATGTTTTTCCATATTGCAAAAGTAAAGGGGATACGGTAAAACACTATATCCCCTTTAAAAAATTTGAAATGGTATGAGATACTTATTACCTTAATACCCGGAATATTGCACCGTCAGGGACAGAGAAAACCGGCTCTGATTCTGTGCCGTTATACTTCGCTTTGAAAATTTCGACAGGAGATATTCCACTTGTTGCTTATATCATTATTTTTAGCGGTATTGTCCCACTTTTTGTCGCTCAAAGAAACAGAAACATATTTTGCAGTTTTTAGTACGCAGGCGTGCCGTAGCCATAGATAACGCTGCTGCCAATAGAATAACTGTTTTGCTTGCAGGCGTCGCCAGAATTCCCCTCAACGGTATAAACTGTTCCGTTTTCTACACGCTCAACGATTCCCACATGGTCGGTCAAACCGTCGCCCTCCCAATCAAAGAAAATGATGTGACCTGACGACGGGGTAAAGCTGCCGTCCTGCCAAAGCCCTCTTTCCTTGAACCAGTTAGAGCCTTGAATACAGCCTGCAAATTTGGGGATAACTCCGGCGTCGATATAGCCGCACTCGTTAGCACACCACGAAACAAAACAAGCACACCATTCTACACGAGAATCAAAGCCGTACCACGACCAGTAAGGCTCACCACCTACATTTCCGATCTGTGACAGGGCGACGGAAACAATCTCGCCGTCCTCGCTGTAAATACCGTAAAGAACCGCACTCCACATACTCCGATTTTCTTCGTCAAGAAGTTCGGCAAGCTGTTTTTTCTGTTCCGTATTGAACCCGTATTTGATCGCCATCTCATCGGCGGTTTTATGACTGACCGTAATATACAGATAGGTGCGGGTTACGGTAGTCACCGTTTCCACAATATTGCCGTGACCGTCATCGGTTTCGATGATGATTTCCTCGGTCTTGGTTTCGGTTCGTGAAGATATTTCATTCATCTGCCAGAAAATATCTTTGAGAATGGCTTTCTTGGAATCGTCTATGGTGGCGACCTCCTGTGCATTGTTCGGGTCGGTGGTCGTCTTGACGGCATAAACCGCAAGCACCTCCGGCCAGACGGCACGGGAGCCGGACATTTCCAAAACATCGTAGGAGATATTTGCCTTTGTGGTGTCAAGCTGCGATTGATATTCGGCGTTAATTTCCTGTACCACATTCTGCATAGTGATTCCGCCGCCTGAATCCTCACCCGAAAAGAAAATGCCGAAGCACGAGCCGACGAGCAGACCCACCACGCAAATAATGAGTATGACGACAACCGCAATCCAACCCCCGGCAGCAATAGCGGCAATCAAAGCCTTTGTACCTGCAATAATCGCCTTGACCGCAAGAGCTATCGCTCTGGCGACTGCCTTTGCGGTAGTTACTGCGGCTTTTGCGGCGGCACGGGCAGCTTGGGCAGCCGCTTTTGCAGCTTTCGCCGTGGCCTGTGCTGTTTTCTGTGCCGCTTTTGCCGTCTGCTGGGCGGTCTTGACTGTTGTTCGGGCAGTATGCTCGGCGGTTTTTACCGTTTTTTGAGCCGTCTTGATTGTACCCTTTGCAGTCTTAACAGTAGCCTTGCCCGTAGATTTCGCCGTCTGCTTAATTGTTTTTCCGCTACGTTCCACCGTCTTAATGGATTTTTTAGCGGTATTGGCAGAACGGTGAAATCCTTTGGCGGCTCTTTTTTGAGCCTGCTTTTTGGCAAGTTCGGGCGGCTTCTGATTAAAATGTTCTTTGACTTTGGAAATATTCTCTTTGGTGGTTTTTACACCCTTGCGTCCTTGCTTGTCAAATTGGCGGACAGCCTCACGGGCAACGGTATCAGTCCCGCCCGAAACACGGTCGGTCGCATATTCGCCGGGTGAACCCTCCGTAGAATAAACACTGTGCTCCGCTTTATCCTTAGTGCGGATATAGGCTTCTTTCATATGCTCGGCGGCCACCGCTGATTTATCTATCGTCTTGATTGTGTCTTTTACAATATTCCTTGTCTTTATATCATGCATTATCACCCACCTCCCCGGCGAGAAAAGCAACCTGTTTTGCTACAACGACCATTCGACCGTTATTCCGGCTGTATTCACAGGTGGATAGTGTAATCAGCCTGTCACCGTATTCGGCGGTCACACCCGTATCATACAGGGCGAGTTCCTTGCACTTGGAGATATAGGCGTCAAAATCCTCCGCAGAATCCGCAAGTGTAAAATGGTAATACTTAAATCCCTGTTGGGAATAGGCGGCGGTTTTGAAAGCAGCGATAACCTCATACTCTCCAAAGCCAGACAGCGTATCAAAACAGATTGTCTTATGCTCCCTGTAAAAATCCTCGTCCGCATATTTGCAGAGGTCGGAAAACATTGTGCCGTTGTTCATATGATGACCGTATAAAACGCAGTTGTCGGAAAATTCAAGGTCGCAATTTTCCTGCACATAGGGAACGCCGTAATCGCTGTATTGCTTTTCAAAATTCCGTTTCAGATAGTAATTCGGTTTGCCTATCGTCTGCATAACGGGATAATCAATGTTTGTACCCTCAATGGAAATCCAGCCCACAAAATTGCTGTTCTGTTCATACCCCGCCGAATACTTCTCAAAGGCAGTTTGTTTGGGCGGCGTTGTTTCGGCAGGCTCATTGGCGGGTGATGTTTCTTCCTCCACAAGAGCAGAGATGTTGCGGAACACCTCGGCGCTTTGCTTTTGGTCTGCGTACTGCCGGCAGAGCATAACGCCGGAGAAAAGGGAAAGGGCGGCACAAGCGGCCGCCCCGATCATCAGATTTTTACTTTTCATATATCAGTTGTCCTCCTGCTTTATCGTGCCTGCTCCTTGGCAAGCGGCGCTTTGGATTGTTGGGAAAGCTCGCTTTTCAGCTTTCGCAGTTCGGATTTTACCGATTGTTTCTCCGGCGCGTTATCACGCTGCATTTTGCCGAGCAGGTTATCCGCACCTCGCTCCATTTTGGAAAATGTTTTGCCGCAGGAATCGAAAAAGCCCCGTAGCTTGGCGAGAATCCCTTTGTCCGATTCCAGCTTTGCGGCAGCTTTGCCGGTTTTCCAAGCAGAGCGCGCCCTGCGTTCTTCATATGACCGCCTACTTCGTGAAGCTCGTCACGAATCGAATCGAGCCGTCCGGCACTTTGGCGCATGGATTCTGCCGCACGGGAAAACCCGTTTTTCATAGCGGAGAGAGCAGCGGGAATGTGCATAGCCTCCACCGACTGCACAAGAGCTGACTTTCCTTTTTCTTTGAAGTTCTTAACGGCGTTTCCGGCTGACTGAATCATTTTGACCTTGGCAATCGAAACCATTGTCTTTGCCTGTCCGATTTTATCCTCCGCCGTTTTTACGATTTGCACGCACTTTGCCCGAACCCCTTTATTTTGGAGCCGGTCAACTTGGCTGTGCATTTCCTGTATTTCGGACATCATTACGGACAGGTTGTATTCCATATTTTCGATATATCCAACAAGGGATTGTACTTCTTCTTTCTCTTTGTGCAGCCCACTTTGTTCCAATGCCTCATATAAATCGAGGATTTGCGGGTGAACATTTAAATTACTTGTTTCCATTTACAGCACCTCCAAACACACCCTCGCCGGGTTTGGTTGTCATAAGCTGATACAGCTTCGTATTTTTCGGGAATCGGTTGATAAACGGCACAAGGGCGCTGCCGTATTTAATAAGACCGCAGCCGGCGTCCGCATTGGTAACATAGCTCATTTGCTCATCAGAAATATTCAAAAGTTTCGAGAGCTTGGCACGGTCGGAGTAGGCTTGGTTCAACATCACCACAAATTCAGAGTTAGAGAGCATTGTGCTTGCCTGCACGGAATCGAGCAGATATTCCACATTCTGCGTAACCGCCGTCGGATAACCGCCGCGCTTTCTAAACTGCCTCCATGCGGAATTGAAAAAAATACCGCTTTGCTCGTTCTCAAAGACGACATGGAACTCGTCGATGAAAATATGCGTTCGCTTGCCCTTTTTCCAGTTGAGCGTAACCCTGTTGAGAATCGTATCAGTGATAACCAAAAGTCCCGTAGGTTTTAACTGTGCGCCCAAGCCATGAATATCAAATACAACAATCCGCTTGTCGAGGTCAACGGTGCTTTCGTGACCGAAAATATCAAGGGAGCCGGTTGTGAACAATTCAAGGGAAAGTGCAATTTCCTTTGCCTTTTCTTCGGGCTGTTCCAGCAGCTTATTGCGAAGCGCATAGAGGGTGGCGGGCTTGCCCGTCTTTTCAGCTTCTGCATAGACAAGGGCGGTACAACGGTCGATAATGGATTTCTGCTGCGGACCAACGCCTGCCTTGTCGATCTGTTCCACAAGGGACATAATAAACTGCGATTTTTCTACAATGGGGTTGTTCTCGCCGTAGCCGTCCACCATATACATTGCGTTCAAGCGGTCTTTACCGCCCGCCGCCATATGAATCACGGTCGCCGTTTCTTCGCCCAAAGCCGCCGCCAAAGCACCGAACTCATTTTCAGGGTCGCAGATCAGCACATCGTCCTCGGTGTTGAGAATCAGAAAGGCAATCAATTCTTTTGCGGAGAACGATTTACCCGAACCGGGAACACCGAGCAGAAAAGCCGACTGATTCAAAAGGTTCGCCTTGTTGCACATAATGAGATTGTGGGAGATAGCGTTTTCCCCGAAATAAATACCGCCCTTGTCCTGAACCTCCTGCACCTTAAAAGGCATAAAGACTGCAAGGCTTTCGGTGGTGAGCGTGCGGAAAGCGTTGATTTTCCTTGTGCCGATAGGAAGAACGGTATTCAGACCGTCGAACTGCTGAAATTTCAGCGTCGCAAGTTGGCACATATGCTTTCTTGCCACTGACAGCACCGTTTCGGTGTCGCTGTCAAGCTGCTTTTTATCGTCGGCAGTGATTACCATTGTGATAACTGCAAACATCATACGCTGATCTCGTGTTGTGAGGTCGTCAAGAAATTCCTTGCTTTCCTTTCTTTGAAGCTCCATATCATACGGGACGACCGCCGAAAAGTTGTTGTTTGCGTTCTGCCGCCTCTGCCAGTTGGTTATATTTGTTTCCACGCCGAGCAGACGGTTTTCTACCTCACGCACCGCTTCGTCGGTCGGAACGGGGACAACATCAATCGACAACATCATATTGCGGTTAAAATCGGTCAGTTCCGTCACCATACTGTCTTTGATATACGAAGCGTAGTCTTTCAAAAACAAAACCCGGCAATATTTATCGCCGAGTTTCAGATAATCGCTGTTTTTTTCGATAGCGTCCGGGCAGATATAGTCTTTGAAATCATGTCCCTTTTTCATCATATCCTGCGGGTCAAAATGAAACGCTGCTTCTTCGCCTTGCCGGTAGAAGTCATGAAGAATCCGTAGTTTTTCAGCGGTATCAAGTTCAGTGCATTTGGAACCGAGGGCGGCGAAATGAGAAATTAGATCTGCACCCACACGGGCAAAATATGTCCGTGCTTCTTCAATATTCTTTTTGCTGACGGAGATCGTGATATATTTCTCCTGCATAATACCGTTTGCACCTGTGGCTTTATCAAGGAGCATTTGGTTATACTCTTTGCGGTACACATCACGTGAATCTCCGCGCATAGGCATTAAAATCGACTGTTCAAAGTTTGCTTTGTTGAGCCTCCGGTTATTGATTGTGATTTTTGTTGTGGCACCGGAATCCAAGCTGTTCAAAAGCTCTGAATAGGAAAGAAACATAGATTCTTTATCTTCACGGCTCGCCACAAGGTAATTTATATCGGTAAATTTATAGGTCTTTGAAAATCGGTTTCCAACCTTAAAAATGCCGTCTTTCCAAATACGCTGAATCGGGATTATATCCTGTACTTTGCGGGGAACGGTGTAGCGTTCCTTGTCTTGTTTCAGCAGGTTTTTCAAGGTCTTAATCATTTTTTGCCTCCTTGCTGTGATTTCTCGATTGTATCTTTAAGCGCTTCATAGTAGAGATTTGAAGATTCAAAACAAATCTGTTTCGGTTCAAGCATTTCTGAACGAATCCACGCCCAAATAAACTGCTCGGCGGTCATTCCGTGGTAGGTGATAAAACCCAGCGCTGCAAAAGGGGCAGCACCAAGAATACACACCCAGCTTACTGTTTCCGTCCCGGCGTAGGGGCGTATGAGAAAATACAGCCCCACTGCGACAACGACCGCCAACAAAGAAAAAATGAACTGCCGCAGTGACAGTCCGAAAAACATGGATTCCGTATAGTTGCGGATTTCACGGTTGATTTTTACTTCCATTGATCTGCGCCTCCTTTAAAGTCCCATCATTTCACGAACAATGCGGTCTGCCATTTTGACTGCCCCGACGAGAACCAGCATATTAAAAATAAGCTCGCCCACATAGCTCCACACCTGCGTAACGGCTGCCGCATTGGGGTCAACCGCAGGCGGTGAAGCGGCGAACAGGGAGAAGATGATACAGCCAAGCACAATGATCGCACCCTCCAAGCAGACGGCGGCATAGGATTTTATAAAGCTCTTGCCGACATTCTGCGAGGGCTCGCCTGCAAAAGCAGAGAGCGGAACAGGGGCAATAGCGGTGTAAAGGTACAATTTGAAAAAGCGGCCGTACACCGTCATAATCATAATGAATGACAGTATGGTTATAAAAAGTCCGCCGATCAAAGTGACCGCCCATAGCGGGATAGATTCTAAAAATCCGCAGTTTTCAACTGCGGTCACAATTTCAGCGGGCAGAACCGTTTTTTGAGCCGCCCCTACGCCTGCCGCTTTCATAATGGCAGAGATAATACCCTGCACGATATTGAACAGGGCCATCATCAGTTCCAAGCCGTATGTCACAACGCCTTTTGCCAAAGCAAAACGGATAAACAGCTTTAAGGCGTGCTCCGGCTTTTTCACTTCGGCAAAGCTGCCGCAGGTTTTCATTACGCCGATCACAAAAAACAGAACCAACAGGGCAAGACCGATAGCCTGCAATGCGCTGTGGATATTGACGATGACTTTCCATATCGAACCGCCTTTGAACTGTTCCGGCGACTGCGTGATAAGCTGCCAGATTTCCGCCAACTTCTGATTCCATGTGTTTAGTGCATTTTCCAAGTTTTGCACAACCCAATTATCACTCAAAATAGACTTCCTCCTTTCGGGCAGACCGGGGCAAGCCGTGAACCGGCCTGCCCCGTATCGCCGTATTTTTGATTATTGCTGTCCCGTACCGGATTCAGCCTGTGATAAGGTTGAGGATTTCTTTGGCAAAGGTAATTACAATGCCGCCGGCGAGGGTCAAAAAGCCCTGTGAACGTTGGCTCGGGTCATGCGACTGAAAGGACAGACCGACCTGCACGATACCCCAGCCGAGCAGAATCAAGCCGACTGCACGGATAAGCCCAAAGATAAAATCGCTCAAATTGGTTACGACGGTCATCGGGTCGTTGGCGGCAAAGGCTGTCACGGAACAGCCAAGAGCAAAGGCAAGAGTCAGAACTACCGTACAGTAAAAACGGAATCTTTTTTTGACCTTGCCGGGCATGGGAAGTTTCTTTACAGACTTGTTTTTGTTTTCTTTTTTCATCTTGTAATCCTCCTGTTAATTAAAAAACAGAGCCTCTATGTCCTCATTGGACAGAAGCTCGTAATCGGTTTCAGGTTCTTCCATGTCGGGAATGTCCGCAGAGGAAATCCCCGCAAGGGAGAGGGTCGCTACGGCGTTTTCTGTCCCGCCGTGCTGATAGGGCTTTGCTTTTCCGTCTGTGGTAAGCGCCACATTCGGGTGCTTTAAGATGTCGTATTTCTCGTCCATAATCGGCGCTTCCCCGCGGATAAACAAAAGGGCGTAGCGGTTATCCAGCATACGAACCTCGTCGGGTGTCATCAATTCACGCCCCGTGATCTGATAATTTGTGCTGTAATTTCCGCTGCGCCCCGAAGATTTGCCGTAGGTGTTTGTGTCAATGGTTGCTTTGCCGAGATAAGATTCGGAAATCAGCTTATGGGTAGAGGTTTCATTGCCTCCGAGATACAAAAACTCGTCGCAGTTACCTAAAATGGATTCCCATTCCTTTTCAAATAACGCTTTGAGAGCCGATATATTTTGCAGGATAATCGAAACAAACACCTGCCTTGAACGCATAACCGCCAGAATTTTTGAAAAATCCTCCGGCAGCGAAACATTGCTGAACTCGTCCATAAGGAAATGGACGGGTACGGGCAGACTACCGCCATACTTATGGTCGGCAAGATAGAAAAGCTGCTGAAACAACTGCGTGTAGAGAATACTCACGAGGAAATTAAAACTTGTGTCATTGTCGGGTATGAGGGCAAAAAGCGCAACTTTTTTCTCGCCGAGGGACGGCAAATCCAGTTCGTCCGTAGCGGTCAGCCCCGCAAGAGAGGACAGATTGAATTTTTCAAGCCTTGCTGCCAAGGTGATTTGAATGGATTTGAGCGTCTTTGCCGAGCCGGAATGATAGTCCTTGTAATACTTCACCGCGATATGGTCGGGATTTTTCATTTCCAGCCGTTCAAACAGTTCGTCGAGGGGCGAGGTGTATTCGTCGCAGTCCTCACGCACATCAGCCGCCCGCAGCATTTCCATAACCATAGGAAAATTCTGTTCGGACGGCGGCGCCTCGTATTTCAGATAGAAGATCAGCGCAAGCAGGAGCATACTTGCCGCCGTGTCCCAAAACGGGTCGTTTGACTGGCTGCCTTTCGGCGTGGTGCTTTTAAACAGGTTTGTTACCAAACGCTGCACATCGTTGTCGTCCCGAAGATATACAAACGGATTGTAGCAATGGCTTCTCTCCATATTCAGAAGATCAAGCACCCGTACCTCATAGCCCTTTTGTTTCAACAGATAGCCGGTATCCCGTATCAGCTCGCCTTTCGGGTCCAGCACGACAAAGCTCGTGTTCGCTTGGCACAGGTATGAGGTAGGCCCCCTGCGCCTTGCTGACTTTCATCAGTAGGTTTCAGGGAGCC